>Ga0079226_10001006_pt1 | contig 21266 bp, 16 predicted proteins | sample Poulit2014_FD_76345 | JGI IMG/M metagenome (GOLD analysis project Ga0079226, IMG submission 76345) | Agricultural soil microbial communities from Georgia to study Nitrogen management - Poultry litter 2014 | ecosystem: Environmental > Terrestrial > Soil > Agricultural land | place: USA: Georgia... | reverse complement strand
AATGGCGTTTGTTCATCATGAACGTGTTTATCCAATGATTACAGCGCGAGATTATAAGCGTGCCTTTAATAATGATGAAGGCCCAAATACTGGAGGGATGGGGGCTTATGCTCCTGTACCAGATGTCTCTGAAGAAATATTATCCTTTACAACAAAAGAAATTCTAGAGCGAACGGCAGAGGGATTGGTTGAAGAAGGTAGATCATTCACGGGAATTTTATATGCTGGATTGATTATGACAGATAACGGCACAAAAGTAATTGAGTTTAACACACGATTTGGAGACCCTGAGACCCAAGTTGTTTTACCTTTATTAAAAAATGATTTATTGCAAGTAATGCTTGATGTAATGAACGGTGTTGATCCACATTTAGAGTGGGATACTGATTCATGTGTTGGTGTTGTGCTTGCGGCAAAAGGATATCCGGGTAAAAATTGCAAAAAAAATATAGCTATTCCATCATTAGAGGAAGCAGATGGAGCGTTTACCGTTTTCGCTGGAACAAAACATACAGAAGATGGACTTGTCTCAGATGGAGGCCGGGTACTTTTGGTTGGTGGAAAAAATGCATGTATCAAAAAGGCAACAAAAGTCGCATACCTTCCATTAAAAGGGTTACCCGCAGATGCTGAGTTTTTTTACAGGAATGATATTGGATATAGTGAAAGATAGACAAGGTTTAGCTGGGCATTTACAATAAATAACCATGTAAAAAATAAAAACATTCTGCGGTGATATGCTCCACAGAATGTTTTTGTTTACACGGAAAGGAACAAAAGTAAGTAAAAATTGGAACTGATGGTGGGTGCGTATAAGCCGCTCCGGAAAGCGCACCCGCAGTGTAAATCAACAGAGTTTTAGCATATAAAAATGTACGGCTTTTTAGAATGATATACGAATTATGAAATTGACTACTCATGAATGTTATGAAAAACAAAATAATGATCTAAAATTTTTTGGAACTTTTTTGACTCATTATATTATAATATCTATACTATTTAAAAAAATAAAAAAATGTCATAAAAAGTTCACTTTACTTAACGAAAACTTTACTGTATTAAAGTGAGAAATATGATAAGATGTAGGAAATAGATTTTTTGGGGAGTTGCTTATGTTAGACAAAGGGCATTGGAGAAATCGAGAAATTAGACATCATGTATCAGTAATTGACGGAAGTGAGAAGCCGACATTACTTTTAAAAAATGCAACGTACTTAAATATGTACACAAAAAAGTGGTTGCATGCAAATATATGGATTGATAATGAACGAATTATTTATGTGGGAGACCGCCTTCCAGAAACGGAAAATGTTGAAGTTGTCGATTGTAAAGGGAAATATCTTGTTCCAGGATATGTTGAGCCTCATGCACATCCATATCAAGTTTATAATCCAGAACAGCTTGCTTTACATGTTGGGAAATACGGAACCACAACTCTAATTAATGATAATTTATTGTGGCTTTTTTTAATAGAGAAAAAGAAAGCGTTTACTTTACTTGATGGTTTTAATAAATTACCTATTTCAATGTATTGGTGGGGACGTTTTGATTCGCAAACTGCATTGTTGGAAGAAGATGCGATTTTTAATTCACGTAATATTTATGACTGGATAACCCATCCATCTGTCGTTCAAGGTGGGGAATTAACTTGCTGGCCGAGTTTAATGGCTGGAGATGACCGATTATTATATTGGATTCAAGAAACAAAAAGACTTGGTAAGCCTGTCGAGGGGCATTTTCCTGGTGCTTCAGAAAAAACATTAACCAAAATGAAATTATTCGGGGTAAATGCTGACCATGAAGCAATGACAGGGGAAGAGGCGATGAAGCGGCTTGAATTAGGTTACCAAGTGGGACTGCGTTATTCATCCATTCGTCCAGATTTGCCAAGAATCATTGAAGAAATGTTGGAAAAAGATTTAACAGCCTTTGATAATTTAATGATGACAACAGATGGCTCTACACCTTCATTTTATGAGCATGGGATGATGAATTTATGTATCGAAATTGCCATAAATAAAGGTGTGCCAGTTGAAGAAGCTTATCGTATGGCCTCTTACAATCCTGCTAGACATTTATTGTTAGATGAAAAGATTGGTAGTATTGCACCGGGGCGTATTGCTCATATTAATATTTTAAAGGAAAAAAATAATCCACATCCTGAAAGTGTTCTCGCGAAAGGAAAATGGCTTGTTAAAGAAGGGAAAGAGCAGGAAGTCACTCCTTCTATTGATTGGGAAAAGTATCATCTAAAGCCACTTACCTTTAACTGGGATATTTCGATGAGTGATTTGCAATTTTCTGGGCCAATCGGACTTAATATGGTTAATGATGTGATTATGAAGCCTTATGCGATTGAAACGGATATTTCGTTAGATGAATTACCAGAGAACTGTAATGATGCATTTTTACTTTTAGTGGATCGGGCAGGAAAATGGCGTGTGAATACAACAATTCACGGGTTTACAAGCGGATTAGGAGCACTCGTTAGTTCTTATTCTATAACAGGTGATTTTGTATTTATTGGTAAAAGTAAGTATGATATTTTACTAGCTTGGAAAAGAATGAAAGAAATAGGTGGAGGAATTGTAATTGTACATAAGGGAGAAATTCTCTTAGAAATTCCTCTTGGGCTTAGTGGTTTTATGGATAATGGAAGTATGGAAGAATTAATTGATAAGGAAAAGGAATTGAAAGGGATTCTGGAGCAATTTGGTTATCCGTTTGATGATCCAATTTATACGATCTTTTTCTTATCATCCACCCATTTACCATATATCCGAATAACACAGCAAGGGATTATTGATATCATGAAAAAAGAAGTACTCTTCCCAAGCATCATGAGATAACTTATACACAACATTTACATGACAGAACTCCTTTCGATTCTAATAGAAGTGAGTGGTAATCTATCGCTTCGGAAAAACACTACGCTTTCCGTGGGCGGCTGATGAGCCTCCGCGTGCTCACGCACTGCGGGGTCTCATCTAGGCCTTAGCTCCCACAGGAGTCTCCGTGTTTTTCCTCCGCTTAGAATAATCTTCTTTTAAAGTAAGAAGCGATCCGTAAATGTTGATTTTATGGGTTAGATCTAATGTTTAATCAAAAAATATCTACTAGCGTAAGCTGGCTCCTGGGACTGCGCGTAAATGCTCGTCCCACCGAAAAGCGTTTGCGGGAACACACGTGTCTAGACCTGAGCAGCAGTGGTCTTCCATGAGGCAGGTTAAGAACGCGACGTCCTGTACGTCGAAGGCTGAGGCCGTGCCCGCGGAAATCGAAGTATTCTGTCGGGGCGACTCCGAGCACTCGACCAATATCACAGTGACTCAGCTTATATCTTTTATGGAAGATTAATATTTGGATTTGATGATGGGAAGCGCTGTTGGATGTAGGGTGTTGGGAAGATTATTAGAGGGATTTTGGGTTTAACTTTGTTAATTGTTTGCGCATATTCTATTAGTGTGGAAGTTGAGTGTGTAATTTCGAACGGTTAGGTGTGAGGTAAATGATGAAAAAGGTTATGGCAGTTGTGCTTATGATGGCTGTTTTGTTGATTGCTTGTTCTAAAGAAAAAGCAGACGATATCGAAGGTAAGGATAATAGCATTGGTTCAAAAACAGAACCTGAAACTGAAACCGAAGAACAAGATAACACGTATCCATTTACGGGCATCCATACAAGTGAAAAGGTGAACCAGCGTCCAATCGCTGTGATGGTGAACAACCATCCAAACGCACGTCCACAATCTGGTCTATCACAAGCAGATATTGTATTTGAAATTTTAGCAGAAGGAAATATAACTCGTTTTTTAGCTATATACCAAAGTGAACAACCAGAAATAGTCGGGCCTGTTCGAAGCGCTCGCGAGTACTATTTTGATTTAGCAGAGAGATATGACGCAATCTATGTTTATCATGGAGCAGCCAACTTTGTCGAAGATATGATCGAGAAGCGAGGGGTTGAACATATTAACGGATCCATCCATGATAATGACGGTTATCTCTTTAAACGTGAATCTTTTCGCAAGGCACCACATAATTCTTATCTGCAATTCACCGCTGTTAACGAAACATTAGAGCAGAAGGGTTATGAAACAACCACAGCAATCGACCCGCTTCCCTTTTTAGAAGAAGAGGAAGCAAATCAAATAGAAGGTGAATCTGCTGAACACCTTAAAATTGCCTATTCATCGTCAAAAACGGTAGAATATGATTATAATCAGGATAGTGAAAGTTATGATCGATTTAGTGACGGCGAACGTACCATAGAATTAAATACAGAAAATCCTATTCAGGTGGAAAATTTGTTGATTATCGAAGCACATCATCAGGTGATTGATGAAGAAGGGCGCCGAGCAATTGATTTAGAATCAGGTGGAGAGGCTTATTTCGTTCAAAAAGGTAAAATTCAAAATGTAGAGTGGGAAAATATGGATGGAAGAATCATACCTGTGAAAGATGATCATCCAGTCCATTTTACTCCAGGGAATACTTGGATTAATGTGATACCAGCTAATCCAGGGTTAGAGCAAGCCGTTACTATATCAAGCCATTAAGAACGGGGGTGTTCTTTTTGCAAATTGATCGATTACGTGGAAAGCAATTAGATCAATTATTTGAAGCCATTCTTTCATTGGAAAATGTGGAAGAATGTTATCAGTTTTTTGATGATATAGCAACAATGGGTGAGATACAATCTCTGACGCAGCGCTTTCAGGTTGCTAAGATGTTAACTGAAGGCCATACTTATACAGCGATTGAAGATGAAACGCGCGCTTCAACTGCTACGATTTCACGCGTGAGGCGTTGTATTGACTATGGTAGTGATGGTTATAAACTTGTGCTTGATCGAATAGCAAAAAATGATGAAAAATAGGGGAGTCTCCCCTATTTTTTTGTTATAATAGATTAATGTAAAATATACTGGAGGATATGAACGTTGTATACAAAGATGAACGAGTGGAAACATCTATTTAAACTAGATCCAGCAAAAGAAATTTCTGATGAAGATTTGGAGCTTGTTTGTGAATCAGGGACAGATGCCATTATTGTAGGTGGAACAGATAATGTAACATTGGATGGAGTTCTTGATTTGCTTTCAAGTATTAGAAGATATAGTGTTCCTTGTATCCTTGAGGTTTCAAATATGGAATCTATAACACCGGGATTTGATTATTATTTTATTCCAATGGTGATGAATAGTACGGAAAAAAAGTGGATGATGGACATCCAACATAAAGCCATTAAGGAATATAAAGAAATCATGGATTGGGATGAAATATTTGTTGAAGGATATTGTGTTTTAAATGAAAAAGCAAAAGTATTTCAACGTACAAACTGTTCTCTCCCAGAGGAAGAGGATGTATTAGCGTACGCATATATGGCTGAACATATTTTCCATTTACCCATTTTTTATTTGGAGTATAGTGGGACATATGGAAGTCCGGAAATGGTTAAAAAGGTGAAAGAGGAGCTTAAGGAAACACAGCTCTTTTATGGTGGTGGAATTGAAAACCTGTCTCAGGCAAAAGAAATGAAAGAGTATGCTGACACTATCATTGTCGGTAATAGCATTTATACAAACTTGAAAGAAGCATTAAAAACGGTGAAAGCTGTAAAAGACATATAAGGTGGTGTGAATTGTTGAGTAAGACAATGGATGAGTTATTAAAAGGATTAAATAAAGAACAACAAGCAGCGGTGAAACATACGGAAGGCCCGTTATTAATTATGGCTGGAGCAGGAAGTGGGAAAACCCGTGTGTTGACACATCGAATTGCTTATTTAATTAGTGAAAAAGGTGTTGCACCGAGAAATATTTTAGCAATCACATTTACGAATAAAGCTGCACGGGAAATGAAATCTCGAGTTAGTGATTTGGTCGGACCTGAAAGTAATTATATGTGGGTTTCTACTTTCCACTCCATGTGTGTACGTATTTTAAGAAGAGATATTGATCGAATTGGTTATAGCAAAAATTTCACCATTTTAGATAGCAGTGATCAATTATCTGTCGTTAAACAAGTTGTGCGGGATTTAAATATGGATAAGAAAAAATTTGAACCGCGTGCGATGTTAAATCAAATTAGTTCGGCAAAAAACGAACTAATTACACCAGAGGAGTATGCAGATCATGTTGGGAATTTTTATGAGCGACAGGTAGCTAAGGTATATGAAGAATATCAAAAAACGCTCAGAAAAAATCAGTCCCTTGATTTTGATGATTTAATCATGGAGACGATTCACTTATTTAAGCGAGTGCCTGAAGTATTGGAATATTACGGACGTCGATTTCAATACATTCATGTGGATGAGTATCAAGATACGAACCATGCCCAATACTACTTAGTAAAACAGCTGGCAAATCGTTTTCAAAATCTTTGTGTCGTTGGAGACTCTGACCAGTCGATTTATCGCTGGAGAGGGGCAAATATTGAGAATATCTTAACCTTTGAAAAAGACTACCCAACCACAGAAACGATTTTCCTGGAGCAAAATTATCGCTCTACTAAATCAATTCTAGATGCAGCAAATAAAGTAATTGAAAATAATCCAGGACGTAAACCGAAAAAGTTATGGACGGAAAACCCTGACGGAAGAAAAATTAATTACTTCCAAGGAGCGACAGAGCAAGAAGAAGCGCTTTTCATTACGGAAAAAATTCAAGAATTAGTTCGTGAAGAAGGTTATGCAGCAAGTGATATTGCTGTATTATACCGTACAAATGCTCAGTCACGTGCGATTGAGGATGCTCTAATGAAGTCGGGAGTTTCTTATCAAATGGTCGGAGGCACAAAGTTCTATGACCGAAAAGAAATTAAGGACATGATTGCTTATTTACGCTTAATTATGAATCCAGACGATGATTTAAGCTTTGAACGTGTAGTTAATGAACCAAAACGAGGAATTGGAAAAACATCGGTAGAACGACTTCGTGCATATGCAACAGAACACGACATTTCATTTTATGCTGCCGTTAAGGAAGTAGATTTTACTGGTGTATCGAAGCGAGCAGCAAATGCTCTTTCAGAATTCGGCCAATTAATTTCTACACTTTCACAACAACAAGAATTCCTAACCGCTACAGATATGGTAGAGGCTGTTCTTGAACGTTCAGGATATAAAGAAATGCTTGAAAACGAAAGGTCTATTGAGGCTCAAAGCCGTCTTGAAAACCTAGAAGAATTTATGACGGTTACCCAAGATTTTGAAGAAAAAAATGAAGATGATAAAACATTAATGGCCTTTTTAACGGATTTAGCACTTATAGCGGATATTGATCAAGTGGATGAAGAAGATCCTGATTATGAAGAAAAAATTACGTTAATGACTTTACATGCAGCAAAAGGTCTTGAATTTCCAGTCGTTTTCCTCATTGGAATGGAAGAAAATGTATTTCCGCATAGTCGTTCCATGTTTGATGAGGAAGAAATGGAAGAAGAGCGCAGACTTGCTTATGTGGGAATTACACGTGCAGAACAACGTTTATTTTTAACCCATGCTAAAATGCGCACATTATATGGACGGACAAATATGAATCCAATGAGCCGATTTATTAATGAAATTCCTGAGGATTTAATTGAAGGAATAGAAGAAGCGAAAAAAGCTATGTTTGGGAAAAGACCAATTTTTGGCAAGGAAGCGGCTAGAAGTTCCCAACCAAAACGAAAAGCAACGAGACAAGCAAGTTCAGGTGCGGAAAGTGAAACATGGGCACCAGGTGATAAAGCAAATCATAAAAAATGGGGTCAAGGAACGGTTGTGAAAGTTGATGGTACAGGAGATGCAATGGAACTGGATATCGCTTTTCCTGCACCTACAGGAATTAAACGCCTGTTAGCAAAGTTTGCACCGATAACGAAAGAGTAGGGGTGTTTACTGGTGAATAAAAGTGAAGCAAAAGAGCGAATTGACGCTTTAAAAGAGCTTTTAAACCAATATGGACATGAATATTATGTATTAGATAAACCTAGTGTACCTGATTCAGAGTATGATCAGAAATTACAAGAACTGCTTAAACTAGAAAATGAATTTCCAGAACTTATTACGAGTGATTCCCCGACACAGCGTGTTGGCGGGGAACCACTCGATGCTTTTGAAAAAGTAGAACATCGAATTCCAATGTTAAGTCTTGGGAATGCTTTTAATGAAGATGACTTGCGTGCTTTTGATCGACGAGTGCGTGAAGGACTTAATCAGCCTGTTACTTATGTCTGTGAACTGAAAATTGATGGACTTGCTGTTTCATTAACCTATGAGAATGGTCAGTTTACTCTAGGATCAACAAGAGGGGATGGAACAGTAGGAGAAGATATTACAAGCAATCTAAGAACGATTCGCAGCATCCCGCTTACAATTAAAGAGAATGCAACAATTGAAGTGCGTGGGGAAGTATTTATGCCTAAAAAGTCCTTTTTCTCTTTAAATGAGGCAAAAGAAGAAAATGGTGAGGAACCTTTTGCAAACCCAAGGAACGCTGCTGCTGGTTCACTCAGACAACTTGATCCTAAAATTGCTGCGAGCCGAAACTTAGATATCTTTTTATATGGTGTTGGCGAATGGGAAGTGGAAGAAAAAGAATCTCATAGTGAACGATTAAGCTATATGTCGGAACTAGGCTTAAAAGTAAATCCTGAATGGAAGAAATATGACTCGATTGAGGGTGTGCTTGAGTTTGTAGAGTACTGGACGGCAAAACGCCCTGATTTAAGTTATGAAATTGATGGTATTGTCATTAAAGTAGATGATATTAGCCAGCAAGAAAAGTTAGGTTTTACCGCAAGAAATCCGCGCTGGGCGATTGCTTATAAGTTTCCAGCTGAAGAAGTACTCACCACGCTTAAAGATATTGAATTAAGTGTTGGTCGAACAGGTGTTATCACGCCGACAGCTATTTTAGAATCAGTTCAGGTTGCAGGTTCAACGGTTCAGCGTGCCTCTCTCCATAATGAAGATTTGATTCGTGAAAAAGACATTCGAATCGGAGACCAAGTTGTCATCAAAAAAGCAGGAGATATTATCCCGGAAGTTGTACGAGTACTCCCTGAAAAACGCACAGGCTCTGAGACTGAATTTTTCATGCCTGAAACCTGCCCAGCATGCAACAGTGATTTAATCCGATTAGATGAAGAAGTTGCCCTACGTTGTATTAATCCAGATTGTCCTGCACAACTTCAAGAAGGACTGATCCATTTTGCTTCTCGTAATGCGATGAACATTGATGGTTTAGGTGAAAAGGTAATTGCTCAGCTATTTAGAGAAGGGTTAATTCATACGATCGCAGATGTATATCGCCTTGATCGTGAAGAAGTTCTTCAATTGGAACGTATGGGACAAAAATCAGTGGATAACTTGTTAAATGCCATCGAGGCTACCAAAGCGAATTCACTTGAGAAGTTAATCTTTGGACTCGGCATTCGCTTTATTGGCGAAAAAGCGGCTCGTATTTTAGGGGAGCATTTCGGTACGATGGAAGCTGTACAGAAAGCTTCTTACGATGAATTGGTGTCTATTGATGAAATCGGGGAAAAAATGGCAGAGTCGATTGTACAATTTTTCTCAGAGGAAAAAGTGATGACTCTAATTGATGAGTTAAAAGAGCTTGGGTTGAATATGGAATATAAAGGGCCAAGGCAGTCGGAGCAATCAAGTGAGACCATTTTCACAGGGAAGACGATTGTGCTCACTGGAAAAATGGAGAAGTTTACCCGTAAGGAAGCGAAAGAAAATATTGAAGCAATGGGCGGTTCTGTTACAGGAAGTGTAAGTAAAAACACAGATATCGTCATAGCGGGAGAAGCAGCAGGATCGAAGTATGACCGTGCGAATAAATTAGGTATTACAATTTGGGACGAAGAGCAGCTACAACAAGCATTAGATGAAGCTTAAAGCTGTTATACATTCGATTCACGAGGAGTGAAAAAATTGAGAAATAAGATATACGTGTTGCTGCTAAGCACACTCCTTTTCTTAACAAGCTGTGCACCAGATGTACAGGAAGATGAAGTGGTAAAAGAGGATGAACAAACAAAACAAGAAACCTCAATCGTGCCCAACCACCAATTATCTAAAGATACTTATCGAGTTGTTCTTCCATATCGTCCAAGTGCAGCAAGAGGGGTAATCGTTAATCAATTAGCGAACCGTCTCGATATAGATGAAATGGAAGAGGGACTAAGACGTCTTTCTAAGGAATATTACGATCCAGAAACACACCTTTTTGAAGAGGGACAGTATCTAACTGAAGATATGGTTTATAGTTGGCTTGGTAGAGAATTAACAGAAGAAGAGTTAGAAAAGGAAGTTGAAGAAGAAGTAGAACGGTTAGAGAAAAATGAAATGACCGTGAACGAAGAACGAATTAGGGAAGATTTGCAGCAAGGGTTAAATCCATCGATTGAAGATGATGAAGATAAAGAAGCACATCAGGAAAGCCCGCGGTATCTATCTCATATTTTAGAACAGAACTTTTTAGTTAGAAATGAGGACGATACTGTCTCCTTAAAAGGTATTTCTATTGGACTTGCGATGAAATCTGTTTATCGTTTCCAAACCGAAATCGGGGGACCATATTATTATGAAGATATTTCAAAGAAACAGATGCTTGAAAGAGGGTATGAATTAGCGGATACAATCATTGAGCGAGTTCGAGAGATAGAAGGTTTAGAAAATATTCCGATAATGATTGCCATTTACCGTGAAGCAGAACAAAATTCACCGGTTCCAGGGAATTTTGTTACGAGGGCTTTAGTAGATGGTGGGGAAACGTCTGTTAAAAAATGGGATGAGGTAAACGAGGAATTTGTTTTATTCCCATCTGAAGAAGCCAAAGAAGATCATTTTGATGACTATCAAATGGTAGATAACTTTGGTAATGAAGTCGCTAAATATTTTCCAAACTATGTCGGTGTGATAGGAGAAGGTTTATATTTAGATGATGATTTAAGGCAATTGACTTTAGAGATTCCTATCGAGTTTTTTGGTAAGGGAGAAGTGGTTGGTTTTACACAATATGCATATGGTTTGGTCCAGGAAATATTTGAGGACTATTATGACCTGGAAGTAAAAATTACCTCAAGTGATGGAGTCGAAAGCTTTATCTATCGTAATGCTGGGGAGAAAGAACCTACCGTGCATATTTTCCATTGATGTTTATAACACAATATAGGCGAAAGCAGTCCGTACGTCGCTAATCGGTTGCTTTCGCTTTTTTTATTGAGATGTTTTTCATTTTAGGTTAGAATAGGCATTGGACAATTCCACTTGTTTTCGTTTGCTAGTTAATAGATTTGAATGATTATCGATTTTTTATAATAGAACATTTACATTCATCGTGGATTAATAGATTTTATTGAACGTTGAAAGTAAAGCGATATATTGAAAGCGAAAACATTGGAATGAATTACATATACAGGAGGGGTTTACTAATGGTAACAGCTTACAAACATGAGCCGTTTACAGACTTTACGGTGGAAGAAAATAAACAATTAATGCTCGATGCTTTAAAGAAAGTAGAAGCAGACTTAGGGAAAGAATATCCACTTATTATTAACGGCGAGCGTATAACAACAGAAGAAAAAATCACATCCGTTAACCCAGCAAATAAAGAAGAAGTGATTGGTTACGTATCAAAAGCGAACAAAGAAATAGCAGAGAAAGCTATGAAGGTCGCTGATGAACGCTTTCAAAATTACTGGAGAAAATCGGATCCGAAATTCCGTGCAGATATTTTATTTAGAGCAGCAGCAATTATCCGTCGTCGTAAACACGAATTCTCTGCACTTCTTGTTAAAGAAGGTGGAAAACCGTGGAAAGAAGCAGATGCTGATACAGCAGAAGCTATCGACTTTTTAGAATATTATGGTCGTCAAATGCTAAGAGTTAAAGATGGTATGGAAGTAAATAGCCGTCCAATCGAATATAACCAATTCAATTATATTCCATTAGGTGTAGGTTTAGTTATTTCACCATGGAACTTCCTATTTGCGATTATGGCAGGAACAACTGTAGCAGCAATGGTTACCGGAAATACTGTTCTATTAAAACCAGCAAGTGCTACCCCTGTTATTGCATATAAATTCATGGAAGTATTAGAAGAAGCAGGTCTTCCAAACGGTATTATTAACTATATCCCTGGTCCAGGAAGTGAAGTTGGCGATTACCTAGTGGAACACCCACGTACACGTTTTGTCAGCTTCACAGGTTCACGTGAAGTAGGTACACGTATTTTCGAACGTGCTGCAATTGTACAAGAAGGTCAAAAATGGCTAAAACGTACAATCATTGAAATGGGCGGTAAAGATACCATCGTTGTAGACAGCGAATCAGATCTTGAACTGGCAGCACAATCCATTGTTCAATCTGCTTTCGGATTCTCTGGACAAAAATGTTCTGCATGTTCCCGTGCGGTCATTCATGAAGATGTGTATGATGAAGTGAAAGATCGTGTGGTTGAATTAACGAATGAATTAACAATTGGAAACCCAGCTGACGAATCAAATAACTATATGGGTCCTGTTATTGACCAAGCAGCTTATGATAAAATTATGGGCTATATCGAAATTGGTAAAGAAGAAGGTAAACTACTTGCTGGTGGAGACGGCGATGATAAGACAGGATGGTTTGTTAACCCAACTGTCTTTGGAGATGTTGACCCAGAAGCACGCATCATGCAAGAAGAAATTTTCGGCCCAGTTGTTGCATTGACAAAAGCTAAAGATTTCGATGAAGCAATTGAAATTGCAAACAATACAGAATATGGTTTAACAGGAGCAGTTATTACAAATAATCGCGAGCATCTTGAACAAGCACGTGAAGACTTCCATGTTGGTAACCTATACTTTAACCGTGGTTGTACTGCAGCGATTGTTGGTTATCAGCCATTTGGCGGATTTAATATGTCAGGAACAGACTCTAAAGCAGGTGGCCCTGACTATCTAATCCAGCATATGCAAGGAAAAACAACATCCGAAATGTTCTAAGTAAAAAGTAATAGAAAATATATTGAACCTCTTTTAGACTTATTCTCGTCAAAAGAGGTTCTTTTTTATTCATCTTTGGTAAAAAGTAGCATTTATTGATGAAAGTTAGGAAAGTAGGAAAGTTTTTAGGCATTTAAACACCACTTCACCCCCTCAACTTTCCCAATATGAATTTTTGAAAAGTATGTTATGATAGTATTAACAAGAAAGTTACTAATCAAAATAATTTGAAAAAGAAGTCGGGTGGGTATAATGATGGAAATCGGATCCTATATCAAATTGCAACGTGTACAGCAAGGGATGACCCAAGATGAATTAGCAAGAGGGATTGTCTCCATGTCTTACTTGTCCAAAATTGAAAATCAGCGGGCGGAGGCAAGTCCAGATGTAATTAGTTTGCTATGTACTCGACTAGGGATTGAAATTGATAATGAGAAGGATATTACCATTAAAGATAAATGTGAAGAATGGTATGGCATGCTTTTTGAAGTCAATGACAAAGAAGAAATTAAGAAGCGTTTTGAGGAATTAAATGAACTCTTACAGACAGTAAATTCGAATAATTACATTATGTTTGAGATTCATAAGGTTAGATACTTTCTTGTCATGGGCGAATATGATAACGCCCTAGAGCAAATTAATAGTTTAAATGAAATCTCCAATACGTTTGATAATTTGCATTTGTATTATTGGTATAAGTTTAAGGGGAATTATAACTCTTTAAATGGAGATGACAATCAAGCAATAAAACTATATGAACTTGCTGAAGAAAAGATCAAGCAAATTGATTTAAAGAATGAAGAAGCAGCTGATCTTTACTACACCATTGCGGTGGCTCATAGTAAAATCAGGAACACCTTAGAAGCGATTGATTATGCAGAGAGAGCCATTGAAGTTTTTCAAATTGAATATAATTTTATACGGTGTGCTCAATGCCATATCGTACTAGGTATATCTTATCGTCGAATAAAAATGTACAATCAAGCGATTAAAAATTATAATTTGGCAAAACATTTGGGTGGATTGGAACAGAATAACCAAATTATTCAATTAGCAAATGTTAATTTAGGTTACCTTCATTCCTCTAATGGCGATTCACATAGCGCAATTCATTATTATGTTGAGATCGCTGAAGACTCTGAAGTTGACCTAAAGACAAAATTAACAGCTATGACTTCTTTAACGAAAGAATATTATTCAATTGGAAAGCTAGATGAAAGTAAACTAATGATAGAAAAAGGCTTGGAGATCTTCGAAAAATTACATAACAATGAAGCTTTTAAAGCACATTTTTACACTTTAATGACTTATAAATACGCAACAGAGGAAGATTACGAAAGGTTTGAACAATTCCTGATTAAAGAATGTATACCTTATTTAAAAAAACATAAGGAATTTGCCTTTTTAGTAGACTTTGCCAATATGTTAGGAGATCATTTTGAAAAACAGGCAAAATACAAGGAAGCGCTTAAATATTACAAACTCGCAAATTTAACATATAGCAAGTTAGTCAGTTTATAATAAAGGGGGGATATAAATGAGAAAATTAATTGCAGGAGCAGCACTTGGGGTGATGTTATTGGGAGGTTTCTTGTTTGCTCAAGACAACGAACAAGAAGATTTAGCTTACGAACTAGAACCTAGCATTCTTTCTGTTCAAAAGCCTAATGTTTTCATGTAACTCATGAAACATTAGCGAAAGTAATTTTTTTACCCTATTACAATATATTTGGCCTGAAATAGCGTGGAACCTATTTCAGGCATTTTTTTGTCCTCTTTTACGTCTAGAAGGAAATAGTTATGTTTAGCTCCGACATACAGGATGTTAATCAAAGGAAGGCCGACTTAAAACGGTCTTTGCGACTAACGTCGGCACACCCCTATGAAGGGGCGCTTAAGTTGCGAAGGCATGGCTTGTTCTGCTATTATCGATATTGTTAAGCTATTCCTTTTTAGAACTAAGCTATTTGATAATAAAGCATTGATGAAAGATATACTAAGAAAATAAAAAATATGGAGGTGCGAATAGATGTCAACTATTACAATAGATGAAGTAAAACGTCTTGCAGATTTGGCAAGAATAGCTATTACGGAAGATGAAGCCGAGAAGTTTACAGAACATTTAAAGTCGATAACGACATATGTTGATCAATTGAAAGAAGTAGATACAGAAGGCGTGGAGCCAACGATACATGGATTAGATATGAAAAATGTGATGCGTGAAGACAAACCGGAAAAATGGACGACACAAGAAGAAGTGTTGAAAAATGCACCTGATCATCAGGATGGCCAGTTCCGCGTGCCATCTATTTTGGAGTAAGGAGGTAGAAACATGTCATTATTGAATCATTCCATTAAAGAATTGGAAGAGAAGTTACATAATAAAGAAATTACAGCTGAAGACCTCGTTGATGCGTCCATTAATCGAATCAAAGAGGTGGATGATGAAATTGGGGCCTTTCTCACTTTGGATGAGGAAAAAGCAAAAGAACAAGCAAAACAAGTAGATACAGGAGAAAATGAAGCAAAATTATTTGGCCTTCCTGTCGGGATTAAAGATAATATCGTAACTAAAAATTTACGTACCACCGCTGCAAGCCAAATCTTGAAAAACTTCGATGAGCCTTTATATGATGCAACGGTTATGGAAAAATTAAATGAAGAAAAAGCAATTACAATCGGCAAATTGAACATGGATGAATTTGCAATGGGTTCTTCCACGGAAAACTCAAGTTACACTAAAACACGCAATCCATGGAACACGGATTATGTTCCTGGTGGTTCAAGTGGAGGAGCGGCTGCCGCTGTTGCTGCAGGAGAAGTGTTGTTCTCCCTTGGTTCTGATACAGGTGGATCCATCCGTCAGCCAGCCGCTTATTGTGGTGTCGTTGGAATGAAGCCGACATATGGTCGTGTTTCCCGTTTTGGCCTAATTGCTTTGGCATCGTCCCTTGATCATATTGGACCAATCACCCGTACGGTAGAAGATAATGCACGTGTGCTAGAAGTCATTGCAGGACGAGACTTGCGTGACGCTACAAGTGCTACATTAGATGTTCCTGAATATACAAAGGCATTAACAGGTGACGTCAAAGGCCTAAAAATTGGCGTACCAAAAGAATATTTAGGAGACAATGTTCATTCAGATGTCAAAGAAGCAGTCCAAGACGCTTTAAAAGAATTAGAAAAGCTTGGTGCAACATGGGAAGAAGTCTCTCTCCCACATTCTAACTATGCGGAAGCTGCTTACTATCTTATATCTTCATCAGAAGCCTCTGCCAGTCTTGCCCGTTATGATGGAGTACGATATGGTGTTCGCTCAGAAAATGCGAAAGATATGATTGATATGTACAAACTGTCTCGCAGTGAAGGCTTTGGAGAAGAAGTGAAGCGTAGAATCTTACTCGGAACATTTGCATTAAATGCAGGTAATTATGATGACTATTTTGAACAAGCACAAAAAGTACGTACATTGATTAAGCAAGATTTTGAAAAAGTATTTGAAGAATATGATGTGATTATTGGACCAACCACGCCAACAACTGCATTTAAATTCGACGATAAAGCGGATGATCCATTTGCGATGTATGCAAATGATATTTTAACGATACCAGCAAACTTGGCAGGTGTTCCAGCTATTTCTATTCCATGTGGTTTTTCCAAAGACGGACTTCCATTTGGAATGCAAATCATTGGTAAACATTTTGATGAAGAAACAATTTATCGTGTGGCACATGCTTATGAACAAGCTACAGATCATCATACAAAAAGACCTCAATTAGGGGGTGCAGAATAATGAATTTTGAAACGATTATTGGTTTGGAAGTCCATGTGGAATTAAAAACAAATTCTAAAGTATTTAGTCCTAGTAAAAATGCTTTCGGTTCCGTACCTAATGAAAATGTGAGTCCAATTGATCTTGCTTATCCAGGAGTCCTGCCGAGCTTGAATGAAGAAGCGGTAAACTACGCGATGAAAGCGGCAATGGCATTAAACTGTGACATTGCGACACATTCAACTTTTGATAGGAAACATTATTTTTACCCGGATAATCCAAAAGCATATCAAATTTCCCAAGATAAATACCCCATTGGGGAAAATGGATGGATTGATATTGAAGTTGATGGGAAGAAAAAACGTATCGGTATTGAGCGTCTTCACTTAGAGGAAGATGCGGGAAAACTTACCCATGCGGATGACGGATATTCGCTCGTTGACTTTAACCGTCAAGGTTCCCCGCTAATTGAAATCGTAAGTGAAGCGGATATTCGTACACCTGATGAAGCATATGCTTATCTTGAAAAGTTAAAAAATATTATTCAATATACAGGTGTATCTGACGTAAGAATGGAAGAAGGTTCTCTTCGTTGTGATGCAAACATCTCACTACGCCCATATGGCCAAGAAGAGTTCGGTACAAAAACAGAATTAAAGAACTTGAACTCCTTTGCATTCGTAAAAGCTGGCCTTGAGTACGAAGAAAAACGCCAGGAAAAAGTACTTCTGTCAGGTGGGAAAATTTTATCTGAAACACGCCGATATGATGAGAAAACAAAAGAAACGATTTTAATGCGTGTGAAAGGTAGTGCAGACGACTATCGACTTTTCCCTGATCCAGATCTTATCCCACTTTATATTGATGAAGAGTGGAAAGAACGGATTAGAAAAAGTATCCCTGAACTTCCTGATGCAAGAAGAAAGCGTTATGTAGAAGAGTTGGGTCTTCCAGAATATGATGCTGACGTTTTAACAAGTTCTAAAGAAATGGCTGATTTCTTCGAGAAAGCATTGGAAGAAGGAGCAGACATGAAGCAAGTATCTAACTGGCTTATGGGTGACGTTTCTGCTTATATGAATAAACATTTAAAGGAGTTGCAAGACCTTCCATTAACTCCAGAAGCGCTAGCTAAAATGATTCAGTTAATTGAGGATGGTACAATTTCTTCTAAAATAGCGAAAAAAGTATTCGCTGAGTTGGTTGAAAAAGGTGGCGACCCTGAAAAAATTGTAAAAGAAAAAGGACTTGTCCAAATTTCCGATGAAGGACAATTGACCGAAATCATCACAAAGGTGCTCGATGAAAATGAGCAATCCGTAACAGACTATAAAAACGGTAGAGACCGAGCTTTAGGATTCCTAGTAGGTCAAGTGATGAAAGCAACAAAAGGACAAGCCAACCCGCCAATGGTTAATAAAATTTTAAAACAAGAAATAGAAAAAAGATAAATAACCGTAAAATGAACTCCTGCTTTAAGGCAAGGAGTTCATTTTTTAAGGGGTTATTTTAAGTACACTACTCCCCACTTTCTTCAAATTACTTTTAAAAATATATAATTAGGGCTATGATAAAGGTTGTATATGAATAAAAATGAAATATAAAACTAATAATCAAAATGACCTTGAATAACTTATACAGGGGGAGGGGTCATCCATGAAAAAAGCACGTATCATTTATAATCCAACTTCTGGACGAGAAATATTTAGAAAAGAATTACCAACCGTGTTGGAACGGTTTGAGCAGGCTGGATATGAAACCTCTGCACATGCAACTACTCCTGAAGAAGGGGATGCCATCAGAGCGACAGAACATGCAGTAGAACGCGGATATGATTTAATTGTCGCAGCGGGCGGAGACGGAACAATTAATGAAGTGATTAATGGCATGGCAGGAAAAGAAAATCGACCTAAATTAGGAATCATACCGATGGGAACAACAAATGACTTCGCGAGAGCTTTATTTATCCCGCGCAGTATTGAAAAAGCAGTGGATATTATTTTAGCAGGTCAAACGATGTTCCTTGATATTGGAAAAGTAAACGAGCATTACTTCATAAATATCGCTGGTGGCGGAAAATTAACCGAGCTTACATATGAAGTACCAAGTGGTTTAAAGACGATGCTTGGTCAGCTAGCGTACTATATTAAGGGAATCGAGATGCTTCCCTCATTAAGACCAATCAAGGCAAAAATCGAATATGATGGAAACGTCATTGATGAAGATATCATGTTATTTTTAGTTGCAAATACAAACTCCGTTGGTGGCTTTGAAAAATTAGCTCCAGACGCGAAATTGAATGATGGCTCTTTTGATCTTTTGATTTTGCGAAAAACAAATTTGGCAGAATTTATCCGGCTTGCAACGATGGCATTACGCGGTACTCACTTAGAGGACGAACGGGTTATCTACACAAAAGCCAAGCATATTAAAGTCACTCCAGATGAAAAAATGCAATTGAATATTGATGGAGAATACGGCGGGCTTTTACCGGGAGAATTCACAAATCTTCAGCAGCATATTGAATTTTTCGTACCTCAAGTTTTTATGGAGGACTACTGATTTACGTTCAGTGGTCTTTTTTTATAGGTGAAATCGATTATATTTATTTGGTAATTCATCAAGTCTTATATATAATATAATAACCATATATTATGAACGCAAAGGAAGATAAGAATGGCTAAACAAACAGCACCAGTGAAAAAGAACGAAACAATCACCCTGCATTTTGAGGATTTGACGAGTGAAGGAAATGGAGTCGGAAAAGTAGATGGTTATTCATTATTTGTTCCCTACGCTTTACCAGGAGAAGAAGCCACAGTTAAAGTCGTTAAGGTGAAGAAGAATTTTGGCTTTGGGAAATTGCTTAAGGTAACGAAAGCAAGTCCGAACAGAGTGGAACCTCCCTGTGATGTTTTTTATAAATGTGGTGGCTGCCAAATACAGCATATGAGTTACGACATGCAGCTTGAAATGAAGCGAAATCAAGTAGAGAATGTGATGCGGAAAATTGCTCATCTAGATCATGTACCCGTACATAGCACGATTGGAATGGAAGATCCTTGGCGTTATCGGAACAAAGTAAGCATCCCTGTCGGTGAATACAAAGGTGAACTCATTACTGGATTTTATCGGGCCAGGAGTCACGATATTATTAAAGATATGGATACATGTGTCGTTCAAGATGAAGTAAATGATCGGATGGTGGAAGCTGTCAGGCGGATAGCAAACAAACTAGGAATATCGCACTATGATGAAAAACAAGATAAAGGCGTGCTCCGCCATATTATGGTACGGACAGGCAGAGAAACGAAAGACACGATGATTGTCATCATCACACGAACGAAAAAACTGCCACATCAGGAAAAACTGGTTCAAGAGTTAACCGAAACTTATCCACATATCACATCGATTATGCACAATATCAATAATCGCAGAACGAATGTAATCTTAGGAAAAGAAACGAAACTGCTGTATGGTGAGGAATATATTTACGATACGATTGGTGATATCCGATTTGCCATTTCAGCAAAATCATTTTATCAAGTGAATCCACCACAAACAACAAAGTTATATAATAAAGCTTTGGAGTATGCTGATATTGGGGCGGACGATATTGTCGTGGATGCTTACTGTGGGATTGGTACGATTTCGTTATTCCTCGCTCAAAAAGCAAAGAAAGTTTACGGCATTGAGGTGGTCCCAGAAGCGATTGCAGATGCGAAGAAAAATGCTGAAATAAACGGTATCATGAACACAGAATTTGTCGTTGGCCAGGCAGAAAAAGTCATGCCGAAGTGGAAGGAAGAAGGCTTGCGTCCAGATGTAATTGTTGTCGATCCGCCACGGAAAGGTTGTGAAGTTGACTTTCTGCAGGCGATGATTGATATGGAACCAAAGCGGATTGTCTATGTTTCTTGTAATCCGTCAACTTTAGCTCGTGACTTAAAAATTTTAGAAGATGGTGGCTACGCGACAAAAGAAGTACAGCCAGTGGATATGTTTCCACAGAGTATGCATATTGAGTCAGTTACGAGGTTGGAGAGGAAAGTGTCTAACTAAAATAAACAATTGCCAATCCAACGCCAATTCCGTAATAATAAACACTTGCTTTTTCGATACCAAATTCAATAATTTCTCGGGTTTTCTTCAATGCGAACCCGAGTTTTTTCATGTCATTATCAATACAAATCAATATCTTTTCAATAGTTTTTTCACGAATAAAATATTACTCTATCCGTTGTCAATACTGGGTTTGTTCAATATCCCACTCAATATTCATTTCAATAATAATTCAATACCCATTCAATGCAGTCCATCTTTTTTCAAGGATCTTTATTCTTCCCTTTTCTTTCTGTAATTTTTCGCAAAACTTTATTCCAACTCTCAAAAAAGCATGAAAAAATGGTGAAAAACAGGCTGAAAATAGGCATCTTTTAAACCGAAAAGTTAAAAAGTAGGGGTTCCGTAGCAAAACTTTATTTTTACTCGAACGGTGGAATGCGGGTT
>Ga0079226_10001004_pt1 | contig 21269 bp, 16 predicted proteins | sample Poulit2014_FD_76345 | JGI IMG/M metagenome (GOLD analysis project Ga0079226, IMG submission 76345) | Agricultural soil microbial communities from Georgia to study Nitrogen management - Poultry litter 2014 | ecosystem: Environmental > Terrestrial > Soil > Agricultural land | place: USA: Georgia... | reverse complement strand
TTAACGTTCATAACAGAGTGGGCATAAACGATGCTATGCATCGCTTTACACCACATCCACCAACACCACTTCACTATCTTGCAGGGCGCTCACTGTAAGCAAAGTTTCATCGCTTACTGCTACACCATCACCTGCGTTAGCCACTACGCCGTTCACTTCAATCTTACCGGTGGCAGGCACAAGGTAAGCTTTTCTACCAGCTGCAATTTCATACTCTGTGCTTTGCCCTGTGTTAAGAGTAGCTGCCACTAAACGTGCATTAGCACGAATAGGCAGCGCATCGGTATCCTCAGGTAACCCACTTGCTAAGGTAACGAAAGCACCGCTTCGTTCCCCTTTGGGGAAGGGTTTGGTGCCCCAAGTAGGGGGGAGGCCTTCCTCATTGGGTAGAATCCAAATTTGGAAGATTTTTGTAGGTACATCCTCTTCGTTCATCTCGCTATGAGCTATACCTGTTCCTGCGCTCATCACTTGCACGTCGCCCGCTTCTGTGCGGCCACGGTTGCCAAGGTTGTCTTCGTGGGTAATAGCGCCAGCACGCACATAAGTAATGATTTCCATATCGCGATGTGGATGTGGAGGGAAACCTGAGTGGGGGGCGATAATGTCATCGTTCCACACTCTAAGGTGGCCCCAGTTCATACGCTTAGGATCATAATAGTTGGCGAAAGAAAAATGGTGGCGAGTATCTAACCAACCATGCTTAGCACCACCAAGTTCGCTGTAAGGTCGTAGTTCAATCATTGTGAACCTCCTCTTGAGATCAACAAAATATTAATGGTTATGGAATCAGTACCATTTTTTCTGCCGCGCCAGCACTTACTTGTTCATACGCAGCCACTGCTTCGGCGAGAGGAATTTCAATAAAATCCTTGGGAGTTGGTAAGCCTTCATCAAAAGCTGCGCCAATGTGTGTAAGCATTTGTGCGCACTCCTCTAAGGTATAAAGCAGTGAATTAACCCCAACAATGGAACCGCCGCGACGGTATAAATTTAGGGATGAAAAATTAACGATGCCATCCTTTGGGGCTGCAATAATTGCTATGCGCCCAAAGGTGTCTATCGTGTTAACCGCCGCATCTAACCAAAAACCGGTAGTGTCGAAAATGGCCTCAGGTGCTTGTTGTTGGAAATGGTGCGACGCTTGTTCAGACAGCAGATTTTCCTCGGTGAGCTGGAAAGCAGCGATGTTTTGCGCCTGTAAATCCTGCACTACCTCAGCACGGCGTGCGGCCATCACCACATTAGCTCCCCTCGCTAAGGCTAATACCTGCGCGGCCTTTGCTACAGCTCCTGCGCCAATGATGAGTAAGCGTGTACCCGTTTTCACTTGGCTGCGTTCTAGTGCATCCCAGGCGGTGATGAAGGGCACACCACAAGTGGCTGCCTGTGAAAAAGAGAGTGATTGTGGCAGTGGAGCCACTGCATTTGCGGGTACAGCTACGTATTGCGCATGGCTACCATCACGATAAAAACCGAAACCTTTACCACTGCCACCCCACACGTGTTGGCTCAATAGGTGGGCTGGCCCATCAACCACCACCCCAGCAAAATCGCGCCCAGGTATGCGCGGCAAAGTAGTGTAAGGAAAAAGCCCCTGTACATTTTTAATGTCGCTAGGGTTTACACCCGTGGCACGTACCTCTACGAGCACTTCGCCTTTGGCAAGCTCAGGTTTTGGCACTTCTTTTACTTGTAAGGAATCTAGAGTACCCGTTGCAGTGAATTGTAACGCTTGCATAAGAAACCTCTGGGTTGGAATGTGTAACCCCCGAAGGTAATGTTCCTTCGGAGGTTGATGGTGCTAGTTAGGTGCTAGGCTTACAGTGAGTTCGCGCTATCGTCAGCAAAAAATTCGCTGAGCTTGCGGTCGGCGGAAAGCTTGCCACCACCACTTAACAATAAGGCGATGCTAATAACGAACAGTGAAAGGCCGAATTCATAGCCGTTGTTAGCCATAAACAAACCATTTTCTAAATGCACCGTAACAATAGCTACGAGCATGGTGACGGCGAGTACTAAGGCTGCAGGGCGTGTAAGCAAGCCGATAAGCAGTGCGATACCGCCAAAGAATTCAGCGCTACCTGCGGCAAGTGCCATTAAGTAGCCAGGCTCTAGCCCAATAGAAGCCATCCACTGGCCAGTTCCTTCTAAACCGTAACCACCAAAGCTACCAAATAGTTTTTGTGCGCCGTGAGCGATGAAAATAACCCCAGCAGCAAGGCGTAGTACTAAGCTGCTTAGGTTGTCGTTAGTGGTGAGTACACGTTGGATTAATGTGTTGTTCATGGTAGTTCTCCAGGTTTTGTCAGTTGTGTTGTTTGATGTGAGTAATATAGTTGAAAGGATTGAAGGAAAATAACGGAATGTTTTGATAGTTATGTTCAAAAATACTGAACTTTTATTTTTGTGTTTTAGTAAGGCGCCGATCCCTTTAGAGCAATCGAACAACGCTCTTCCACTATACAAGTTTTAGAGGGCTGCACAGATTTAATTGCAACAGCGGCAATGGTGCTAAGGAAACCACTGTGCGTAGAGGGGCAATCAACCACAAAGAGCTGTCCCATTAGCCAACTAAAGTGGTTAGCGCTGAGGGAGATAATGTGGATGCGAAAACTGTTTCACAGTTAACTTGAGCGATGAAATAATGAGTGAACAAACTCATGAAACGATACAATGTGGGCTGCATAGATGAAGCGGTAAGACGCTAGCTTGCAGTTAAGTGAAAACGGAATAAAGGGATAAAGATGGCGCTAGTTTCAAGGCGTTGGTTAGTAAATGCCATTACGGTGGTGGTGTTAATGGTTGCCATTGTGGTGGTTTGGAAATGGGATGAGATTCAGCGTTTAAGGACGGTGAGCTCGTTGTTTGCTGAAGATAAGCTGGTGCACAACTTCAGCCATATGGATCGTGCTTTTTTATTTACAGAACTGCCCCGTGGCAGCAGCGAAGCTTCGCCTTTGCCGCAACAGTTACAAGCGCTGCCGTTACTTGCCCCCTGGATCAAAGAGCGGGGTGTAGCAGGGTTAGTGGTGCTTAAAGAAGGGAACGTGGTGTTTGAAGGGTATTACCAGGGCACTGAGGCGGCAGATCGTCGTATTGGCTGGTCGTTGGCTAAGCCTTTTCTCACTGCACTTACCGGTATTCTCTTACATGAAGGCGCCATTGAAAGTGTGGATGCGCAGATAACAGAGTATTTACCACAGCTTAAAGGTGGTGCTTATGATGGTGTAACACTGCGTGATGTGCTGCAAATGACGAGTGGTGTGTCGTTCAATGAAAATTTCCAAGACCCAAAATCAGATATCAGCGAAATGGGCCGCGTATTGGCTTTAGGTGGTTCGCTCGACGAGTACATTACCACTCTTAAAAGCCGTCACAGCGAACCAGGTACGCACTGGCAGTATGCATCCATTGATACTCATATTGCCGCCATGGTATTGCGTGCCACCACCCATAGAAGTATTGCCGATTTGATGTCTGAAAAAATCATTCAGCCTCTCGGTGTAGAGCAAACGCCTTTTTATCTCGTAGACGGTTACGGAGTGGCTTTTGTACTGGGAGGTTTAAACCTAAGTACTCGAGATTACGCACGTTTTGGGCAAATGTTTTTGCAGCAGGGTGAATGGAATGGGCAGCAAGTAGTGCCGGCGGAATGGGTGGCAGCATCCACTATGCCGCAAGCCCCCATAGAGAAAGGAAGAACCCAATACGGCTATCAGTGGTGGATACCCGCTGATGCGCAAGAAGGGGAGTTTTATGCGCGGGGCGTATATGGGCAATATATTTACGTGAACAGAGAGAAAAACGTAGTGGTGGCCGTGAATGCGGCTGATCTTAATTTTAGAGGCGAAGGCGTGCGCGAACAGAATTTAGCTATGTTTAGGCAGTTGGCTGAAGAACTATAAAAATACAAAAAAGCCGGTGGTTACACCGGCTTTATATATTCGGGCAAGTTAAAACTTATCTGTGATCGCGCCTTCAGAGGCGGAGCCCACGGTTTTAGCGTATTTGGCGAGCACCCCACGTTTAACGTTAGGTTTAGGTGCCACCCAGGCAGCCATGCGCTTGTTCATTTCCTTTTCTGAGATATCCACCGTGATGGTATCCGTGGTGGCATCAATGTTGATAATGTCGCCATCTTGCAGTAACGCGATGGGGCCACCCACCATGGCTTCTGGTGCAAGGTGGCCCACCACAAAGCCGTGGCTGCCGCCAGAAAAACGCCCATCGGTAATCAAGGCCACATCGTTGCCTAAACCGCGCCCCATGATTGCAGAGGTGGGGGAGAGCATTTCGCGCATGCCGGGGCCGCCTTTGGGGCCTTCATAACGGATGACCACCACATCGCCCGCCACCACATCACCGGCCAAAATAGCGTCTAAAGCGCTTTCTTCAGAATCATAAACCCGTGCAGAACCTGAAAAATACAGCCCTTCTTGCCCAGAAATTTTAGCCACCGCCCCTTCGGGCGCCAAATTACCGCGCAGAATGCGTAGGTGGCTGGTTTCTTTTAGGGGGTTATCGAAAGGCATGATAATGCGCTGTTCTGGTGGGTAATCCGCCACATCAGCCAGGTTTTCCGCCAGTGTTTTGCCAGTAACGGTTAAGCAATCACCGTGCAGTAAGCCCTTATCAAGCAAGCGTTTCATCAGCGGTAAAATGCCACCAATGGCCACTAGCTCCGACATCATGTAATAACCAGAGGGGCGTAAATCTGCCAGTACGGGCACGCGCTCGCCAATGGTGGTGAAATCGTCAATGGTGAGGGGGACGTCGAGAGTATCTGCCATGGCGAGTAGGTGTAACACGGCGTTGGTGGAGCCGCCTAACGCGATCACAATGGTGATAGCGTTTTCGAAAGCTTCACGCGTCATGATATCGCGCGGCGTGATGTTCTTTTCAAGCAAGAGGCTGAGTGCTTCGCCGGCGCGTAAGCAATCCTCTTCTTTATCAGCAGAAATAGCTTCTTGTGCAGAGCTGCCAGGGAGGCTCATGCCCAGTGCTTCAATGGCGGAGGCCATGGTGTTGGCGGTGTACATGCCACCGCATGCGCCAGGCCCTGGAATGGCTTGTTTTTCCACGTGAATAAGCTGTTGTTCGCTCATGTCGCCACGGGCATGGGCGCCCACTGCTTCAAACACGGAAACGATATCTGTGTGGTCACCACCGGGCTGGATGGTGCCACCGTAAATGAAAATAGCAGGGCGGTTTAAACGGGCCATGGCCATTACGCAGGCGGGCATGTTTTTATCGCACCCACCAATGGCAATGAGGCCGTCAAAGCCTTGGCATCCCACCACGGTTTCGATGGAGTCAGCAATAACTTCGCGGGATACCAAGGAATATTTCATGCCTTGATAGCCATTGGCGATGCCGTCAGAAATGGTAATGGTGTTAAACACCACTGGCTTGGCGCCAGCGCGGGTAACGCCTTCCTTCACCGTATCGGCTAAGCCGTTCAAGTGGATATTACATGGGGTTACTTCACTCCAAGTGGACGCGATCCCCACTTGTGGGCGTGTGAAATCCTGATCGGTGAATCCTGTGGCACGTAACATGGCGCGGGCTGGTGCTTTATTAGGGCCATCCACTAATTGTGAAGAGTGGCGGCGTGAGGAAGAGTGGCTCATGGGTGGCTCCTAAGAAATGAAAGGTCTTAGGCAGTATAGGGGAAACGCAAACATTACACAGAGAAGGCTGAATAATGTTTGCGTGCAGTTAAGAAAAGGCTGAAAAAAGGGCTGGGATCTCTATTTAAGGTTGTTGCAAATAAGTGTTTGCTAGGGCGAGTTCTTCAATATTAAGGCCGCCAGCTAACGCGTTAAGTTGCAGTTGATACATGATAAACGCCACCTTAGCTTGCAATAGTTGTAGCTGGGTGGAGGCTAAAGCGTGTTCAGCATCTAAATTTTCTAGCGTTGTGTTGTGGCCCACTTCATGGCCGAGTTGGGTGGCTGCTAGACGCGCTTCGTTTGCACGTAAGGCTTGCTGTAAAGCATTCACTTGTTTGCTGCTGGTTTTTACAGCAAGCCAAGCAGAACGCGTTTGTTGTGTGATTTCCTGGCGTAGCGAATCGTTTTCAGCAAGGCGTTGCTCATGCTGATGTGTGGCTTCCACGCGTTTGTGGCTACGGTAACCGCCAGTGAAAATAGGGACATTTAGTTGTACACCTACCATCCACTCATCAGCTTTATTGATGGCATCCCCGTAACGGCCACTGCCGTCTAGTTTTTCATAGGCGGCTCGGCCCACTAAATCCACGGTGGGGCTCTTCCAGGCACGGTAGCTTTCAATTTGCTCTTTCGCTATTTGCACGCCTTTATCTTGCATTTTCAATACTGGATTATGGCGTCTAACGTCTTCCACCCATTCGTTTAGCGTGTGGAGTTCAGGCTCAACCAAAGGGGTGGTTAAATCGATGGAAAGCGTTTTGTTTGGGGCTTGCCCTGTGAAGTTTGCATAGGCTTCTTCAGCTAGCACCGCCTGCATTTCTGCTTCGGCCAATTGTGCTTCTAGATGCCTAAGCTGCGCAGTGCTTTCGTGGGTGCTGGTAATGGGGAGATCACCTATTTCATAGCGTTTGGTGGTTTCTTCTTGCACGCGGCGCACTTGGTCAAGTTGCTGCGTGAGCACCGCCACTGTTTCACGTGAAACCAAAACATCAAAATAACGCTGCACAGAGGTGAGTAATAGTTCTTGCTGTGCTTGCTGCCATTGGTAATCAGCCACTTCTGAAGCTAGGCGTAACTGCCTGCTTTGTACGAGGCGTTTACGATCTAGCAAAGGCTGTTTTATGCCCACTTCGTAGTGGTACATTTCGCCATTGCGCACCGAGGTTTTAAAGATCACCTCTTCTGAGGTTTGGCCCGGCATGGAGAAATACGCCCCTTCGGTGGTGGCATTGTGCGTGCCACGACCCGCAGTAGCGGAAGCCCCCACGGTGGGCAGCCACAAACTGCGTGCCTGCTTACTTTGTGAGAGCCCCGCTTGGGCGGCTGCTTGCTCGGCGCGGAACTCAGGGGCGTGTTGGCGAGCCAACTCCCAAGTGGTGAGTAAATCTAACGGTTGCGCCAGCGCGGCCATGGGCAGCGCTTGAAGAGTGGCTGTTAACACCACACCCAAAACAGTGCGCTTTACGCTGCGAGTCATGTTTTGCATCAATATTATCCTTAGTTACCTGCCTTTAAACCTAACTTACGGAAAATCGTTTCAAGTAGGCACCACTTGGTTAAGCCACTTTGCAACAGGTTGGCACCCACAAACAAAGTGAATGCTAACCACCACTGGTTAACAAAGATTGGGCTAGCGGGGGCGCCTAGGGCCACCGACAGTAAAATGAAAAAACCTGCGAATACACGAACGAGCTGCCAAGAATTCATAGTTATTCTCCTGTGGAAGTAATTAAGTGCGTTTTGTTGCGATAAGCTGCGTAATACAGCAGAGGGATCACCACTAAGGTAAGCAAGGTGGAAACCAGCACACCAAAGATCAGTGAAACGGCGAGGCCATTAAAGATGGGGTCGTCGAGAATAAAGAGCGCCCCTAACATAGCCGCTAAACCAGTGAGCACAATGGGTTGTGCGCGGGTAATCGCTGAGTTAACCACCGCTTCTTCAAAACGGCGCCCAGCCTTCAGTTCTAGGTTAATGAAATCCACTAACAAGATGGAGTTGCGCACAATAATCCCGGCCAGTGCGATCATGCCGATCATGCTGGTGGCAGTGAATTGATGGTTGAGCAGCGCGTGGCCAGGCATTACCCCAATAATCGTTAAGGGAATAGGGGCCATGATCACCAAGGGGGTGAGATAGGAAGAGAAGTGTGCCACTACCAATAAGTAGATCAGCAAAATTCCCACCGCATAAGCGGCGCCCATGTCACGGAACGTTTCGTAAGTAATCTGCCATTCACCGTCCCACTTGAGTGCGTACTCGCGGTAGGGGTCGGTGGGCTGATTAATGAAGTATTCTTCAATGTTTCCGCCCGTGGGAGTGATGATTTTTTTGATATCACTGCGTGCTGCAAAAATACCGTAAAGCGGGCTGTCGATCTTGCCCGCCATATCCGCTGTAACGAAGTGAACAGGCAATAAATCCTTATGGAAAATAGGTTGCTCACGCACGCTGTCAGTAATTTCGACGAGTTCTTTAATAGCGATCAAATGCCCTTGGTTGGAGCGCACTTTTAATTGCAGTAAGGCTTCTAAATCACCTTGTAATTCAGGGCTAAGTTGTAAGTAGGCAGAGGCAGGGTATTTGCTGCCATCATGGAGCCAAGTGCTGTCTTCACCGCCTAAACCAGCGCGTAAGGTGGTGACAATGTGGCTATGAGGAACGCCAAGTAGGCTGGCTTTCTGGCGGTCGATATTAATCAGCTTGCGCGGCGCTGGCACAATAGCGCTGTTGTCTAAATCCACCAGGCTCTCCACTTTGCTCAGCGCTTCTTCCACCGCTTTGCCTACCGCCATGCGGCCTTCAGCCGTGGGCCCATAAATTTCAGCCACAATAGGTGCTTGAACAGGTGGGCCAGGTGGCACTTCCACTACTTTTACATTGGCGCCGTAAGCTTCGCCGATGCGTTGCAAAGCAGGCCGTAAGCGCGTGGCAAGAGCATGGCTTTGATCTTTGCGTTTACCTTTATCCACGAAGTTCACTTGGATGTCGCCCTGATCGCCACCGCTGCGCAAATAATATTGGCGCACTAAACCATTAAAGTTAATCGGGGAGGCGGTACCAGCATAGGTTTGATAATGCGTGACTTCAGGCACGGTGGTGAGGTAATCGCCGAGGTCATTCAGCACGGCCGCTGTTTTTTCCAGGGGAGTACCGGCGGGCATATCCACCACCACCTGCATTTCTGATTTGTTATCAAAGGGCAGCATTTTCAGCAAGACCAAACCTGTGGCAGGGAGCGCTAAAGACGCAGCGATTAAGCCCATCACGCCCAAGCCTAAAAAGAAGCGGTTACGTACGCCTTTTTTGGGGTGTAAGAAGGGGCGGAAGATGCCATTAAACAATTTACTCAAGAAGATCGGTAGTTTCGCTTCTTGGTCATCGTTTTTCTTCGTGGTGTTGTTCGGCTTCAGCCACAGGCGTGCTAACCAAGGCGTTAAGGTGAACGCAATGGCTAAGGAGAGTGCCATGCCCATGCTCGCATTAATGGGAATCGGGCTCATATAAGGCCCCATTAAACCGCTTACGAAGGCCATGGGCAGCAGGGCTGCAATAACTGTGAAGGTGGCCAGAATGGTGGGGCCGCCCACTTCATCCACTGCGCTAGGAATGAGTTCAACTAACTTTTTATCGGGGTGCAAACGCATGTGGCGATGGATGTTTTCCACCACCACGATGGCGTCATCCACTAAAATACCGATGGAGAAGATAAGCGCGAAAAGGGAAACGCGGTTTAGAGTAAAACCGTACGCCCAGGAAGTGAATAGAGTGGCTGTTAGGGTCAGGCCCACGGCCACGCCTAGAATGGCAGCTTCACGCCTTCCTAAAGCAAAGAAGATGAGCAGTACCACCGATAAGGTGGCAAACACTAACTTTTGAATTAACTGGCGCGCTTTTTCGTTAGCGGTAGCGCCATAATCGCGTGTGACCACCACTTCCACATCGTCAGGAATGAGGGTGTTTTTTAGTTCTTCCACACGCTCTAAGACAGCACGTGAAATATTGATGGCGTTTTCACCCGGTTTTTTCGTCACCGTTAGTGTAACGGCGGGGTAATTTTGGGGGTTCTCGCCCACGGTGCCGTGACGAACATATTTGTTAGGCGTGTGGGGGCCTGTAGTAACGTTGGCCACATCACCAAGATAAACAGCATGGCCATCATGGACGCCCACCACGAGCTCCGCTACTTCTTTCGCATTGGTAAGAAAATGCCCAGCTTCTAAATGAATGGTTTGATTACCATGAATGAGCTCACCAATGGGTAAGCCAAGGTTAGCTGAGGTTAAGGCAAGGCGTAGATCCGCCACGGTTAAATTAACGGCGTTCAGCCTTTCAGGTGATAAATCCACACGCACAATGCGACCAGGGCCGCCAATAGTGTCCACTTCGCGCGTGCCTGCCACACGCTTTATGTCGGCTTCCATGCTGTGTGCAATGCGCTCTAAATCATAAGCGCCCACATCTGGGTTGGTGTTATACAAAGTGAGCGCCACCACAGGAACGTCATCAATCCCCATGGGGCGGATAATAGGGCTCAGCACCCCGAGGGTTTGTGGTAACCAATTATAGTTGGAACGCAAGGTATCGTGAAGGGTAACGAGTGCTTCGTTGCGGCTAACCCCCACCTCAAATTGCGCGGTTAACACGGCCATACCAGGTTGTGACACAGACATTACGTGTTCAAGGCCCGCCATTTGCGCGAGCACTTGTTCAGCGGGAATGGTCACCATGCTTTCCACATCTCTAACGGCCGCCCCAGGGAAAGGGATAATGACGTTAGCCATGGTGACATCAATTTGTGGCTCTTCTTCTTGCGGGGTCACCACAATGGCGAACAATCCCATTAACAGCGCAATGAGCGCCAGCAAAGGGGTGATGGGTGAGGATTGAAAAGCAGCAGCAATACGGCCTGAAATACCAAGGGGTTGCATGGTTACTCCTTGCTCGCAGCGTATTGATCAAGAATGACGTGTTCACCTTCGCTTAACCCGCTGAGCACTTCCACTGTGTCGCCAGTGATGGTGCCGAGGCGTACCTGGCGTAAAATAGGGCGTTGTTGTTGGCTCAGCACATAAACTCCGGTGAGCTCTGCTCGCCGTACTACAGCTTCTAAGGGAATAAAGAGGCGGTTGGCAACGATAGCGTTAGGGACATGCACTTTCACCTGCTGCCCGGGGAAAAGGGGCGGGTTATCAGCATCCAGTTGTATGCGTACGCGCACGCTGTGAGTAAAAGGATCCGCGGTAGGTAAAGGTTGCACCGATGCTATGTTCAGGGCTTCTTCTCCTAGAAAAATACGCACCTGATCCTTATGCAATGCAGTGGGTACGCTTGTGGCAGGCACTGAAGTGGTAACACGTAAAGCGTTGGGATCGAACAGAGACAGTAAAGGGGTGCCCGGCATGGCCATGTCGCCCGGGTTGGCAGGCACATCAATAACAATTCCGTTATAAGGGGCGCGGATGATAAAAAAACCAGTTTGTGTTCTAGCTGCAGCTACTTGTGCTTGTTGTGCTTTAAGCTGTGCTTGCGTGGCTTTGTATTGAGCTTCAGTGCGCTCAATAGCTCCTTGGCTAAGGTAGTTCTGCTTGTGGAGCTCGCGCTGGCGCTGTAGCTCATTAGTGAGGGCGTTTAATTGCGCGCGGGTGGCATCCACCTGGGCTTGCGCAGCCTGCTGTTGTTGCAGTGCTTGGCTGGCTTCTATTTCTAAGAGTTTGTCGCCCGCTTTAACCGTTGCGCCAGCTTGCACATAAATGTTTTTTACTACACCAGCTACTTGGGCGGCCATCATGGTGTTGTTAATCGCTTCAATGTGTCCATCGTAACGGGTGCTACTACCTAAGGTGCTACGTTGCACTTCAGCGGTATTAAATTCTTGCGCCAAGGCTAAGCCGCTCAGGGTTAGGCTGCCCAGCACAAAAAGGGAGCATAATTTCTTCAGCACTCGCAGACTCCTACAATCATAAAATTCTAATAAAGCAATTATGTAGCTAGGTTTGCAAATAAGCAAGTTCTAATTTAGAGTTAGGTTTAGTGATGATGCTGAAGCTTTTGCAGGGTTAAAACATGGAAAAAATAAATCAAGAAAACATTATCCCCCTAGCTAATTATTTTAAAGCCTTGGGGGATCCCACCCGTTTAAGAATCCTGCAGTTGCTAAGCGAAGGGCGCTATAAAGTGGGCGAGCTGGCGCAATTGTGCGGGTATAGTTCAGCCAATATTTCCCGCCATTTATCTTTACTAAGCCAGCATGGTTTAATCAAAAGGCAAGCTGAGGGCACCAGTGCTTATTATTATCTTGATGGTGAGGTGGTATCAGTGTTGTGTGAATTAGTGCGCGAAAAACTAGCTTTGTAGTGCAATAAGTACTAGTAGGTTTTTACTCTTACAAACTTCTTGGTTGGTTTTGTAGATCTCTGTTCTTTTCTCTTATGCTCCTCTCCTTCCTTCTCCTTTCTTTTATTTTGTTACCCAAAGGCATGCTTTTAAAACGAACGAAACAAGCACAGGGCCGAGCTGTATACGGAAAATAACAGGAAAGATGTGTAGAGTGTGTGGTTTAGCGACAGGTTGGCCGCTGCCATTGTGTGGTGATGGCATTAATTTGAGGGAAGAATAATAAAAGAGTAAATCGATACCCTGTGAGTGAGTCGTCGACAAAGGAGTTTGGAGTAATGACTAATAATAATGATCAAGAAGTAGGGCGTGGAGAAAGATTCAGAGAATCTGCGCGGCGTGTGTTTGATTATTTACCTACGGTAGGTTTAATTCACCCAGCACTTATTCCTGGGGTAGGGGTGGAAAAAACCAAATTTAAATTTGGTACCAACGCTGCTGTATTTGCGGTATCAGGGTTATCTATATTAAGCGTAATAATCTGGGCAGTTTTAGCCCCCCAAACAATACCTGTAGTTGGTAGCTTGTCCCTCGCTTGGGTAACGAAGAATTTCGGTTGGCTGTTTAGCATGCTAGCGATTGTTGTACTCGTTTATATGTTGATATTAGGGTACGGCAGAACGGGAGGAGTGAGGTTAGGGGCAGATAAAGAAAAGCCCGAGTTCTCAACAGTTTCTTGGGTAGCCATGCTTTTTTCAGCAGGTATGGGAATTGGGTTGCTGTTTTTTGGTACAGCAGAACCCCTCACTTACTTTACTAATATGCCTTATGGCTTTGATGCTGAATCAGGTTCTAGAGAAGCTGTTAACGCTGCTTTAGCACAAACCATTTTACATTGGGGCTTTGTGCCTTGGGCTTTTTATGCTCTGGTTGGTGGGTCCATTGCTTATAGCGCCTATCGTCGTGGTAGAACGCCTTTGATCTCAGCTATTTTCGAACCCATTTTAGGGGAGAAAACCAACGGCCCTTTGGGCGCAATGATTGATATATTTGCCATTATTGTCACGTTGTTCGGTACGGCGGTTTCCCTTGGGATTGGTGCAATGCAGATCGGAAAAGGGGTGCAAATAGTAACGGGAGGCGGTGAAGTAGGAAGAGAGTTCTTACTCGGTGCCATGGCTATTTTAACGGCTGCGTTCATTGTTTCAGCAGTCTCAGGGGTGAAACGTGGTATCCGTATTCTCTCTAACATAAACATGGCGGTGGCAAGTTTCTTGGCTGTGTTTGTGTTTGTGGCAGGGCCCACCATGTTTTTGCTTAATTTGTTTCCATCCGCTTTTCTTTCCTTCTTTAATGAGTTTTTTAACATGATGGCACGTAATGCCAACCAAGGGCCGGAGGCAGCGCAGTTTCTTTCAGACTGGACCATTTTCTACTGGGCATGGTGGATTTCCTGGACGCCGTTTGTAGGTATGTTCATTGCGAAAATATCTCGCGGCCGCACCATTCGTGAATTTGTAACAGTGGTGATTATCGTTCCTGCCTCTGTGTGTGCGATATGGTTTATGATTTTTGGCGGTACAGCCATGTCAATGGAGTTAAATGGCATTCTGCTCAGCGAATCAGGTTCTAATGAGGCGATGTTATTTAATCTTTTAGCTCAGCTGCCCATAGCTAGCGTGACGATGATACTTGCGATGTTTTCCATCGTAGTGTTTTTCGTTACTTCAGCTGATTCGGCCTCCATTGTGATGAGTTCCATGACACAACGAGGTAACCCAGAGCCCTCTTTCAAAGTTACTATTGTGTGGGGGTTACTATTAGGGGCAACGGCGGCGGCGCTATTACTGGCGGGTGGAGAAAACGCCTTAGGTGGGTTGCAATCGATTATGGTGGTGTCAGCCTTGCCGTTCTCCTTCATCGTGATAGGCATTATGATTTCTTGGGGTAAAGATTTAAGAACAGACCCTTACTTACTCCGTCGTCGTTATGCTCAAGCCGCTATTGCCCAAGGGATACGTTTGGGGATTGCCGAGCATGGGGATGATTTTGTGTTTGGCACTAGTGAGGTGGCTAAGGATGAAGGCGCGGGGGCTTGGTTAGATAGTGAAGATCCTAAGCTAACCGAGTGGTACACAGATGTTGTGGAGGATGAGGTGGATATCGTCAGTGCAGAGGATGTGCTTCGCACCCTTTCGCCAGGGCATATTCAGCCAAAAGGCCCTGATAGGCCTGATCTCACCGCTTCGGGGGATGAATCCATGGCCTCTGATGGCGTGATTAAAAAGAAAAAGAAGAAAGACTAGAGGTTACAAGCCCCGCTTTTTAGAGCGGGGCTTTTTTATGGGAGTTGTTGTTTTCGCCATTGTTGTGGTGCTAACCCACTCCATCTTTTAAAGGCGCGGGAAAACGCTGTTTCATCCGCATAGCCTAAACTCAGTGCTAAATCAGTAATGCGAATATTGTTAAGTAGCAATTGTTGTTTTGCTTCGTGATAACGCAGGTCTTCTAACAAGGAACGAAAACTCTGGCCGCTTTCACGTAGTTTTATTTGTAGCTGCCGAGGATGAATGCCTAAAACATTAGCAACCGTATCTAAATTAGCCTCACCGGTGGCCAATAAAGAGCGCAGTACATGTTGGGTGCGTTCCACGTAGTCCACGGGTAGGGTGGCTTGGCTGGTGTTGTATTCGCGTGTGAGGTGGTGTTTTACTAAATCTCTTTGTTCGCTTGGCGGTGTAGATAAAATGTTTTTATCACAAACAATGCTGTTACTAGCTTGTTCAAACAAAACGGGAACAGCAAAAATACGTTTGTATACATCGGTATTGGTGCTATTGCTGTGTGCAAAGGTGATGTAATGAGGGTGCCAGTGGTCTTTAAAGAAGAGACGAGCAGCGCGAAACATGACGCCCACTCCAAGCTCAATTAACTGCCTCGTATCCACAGTGGAAGCCAAGCTTAAGTGATAATGTAGAGCTAAATCTTGATCTTTTTCTTCAGCAATTAAACGAATGCCCGATACATGCAAATGCACGTATTGGTTAGTAATACGAATAAGGTCGTGCACACTCTCAGCTTGCGAAAGCAATAAACCAAAAGGGCCAAACACTAAATAATCTCGTTGCTGGCTTAGCTGCAAACCGAATTGTTGATTCCCTGAGCGTTGGGCTGCTAAGTTCAAAACTTCGCCAACACGAGAATAATTAACCAATAAATCTTGGCGACGAAGAATAATAGGGTCTAAAGCACATTCTTTTAAGAGTGTATGCGCGTTAAGGTTGTTTTTTCTGCATAGGGCTTCAAAGCCAACAAATACAGCACTGCGTGCACTTTGTGAGAATGTCATATTCGTAATATGTCAGATTATTGTTCGTAAAATGTCAGGTTTGTTAATAATTCTCACGTTAGGCTAAGTACATACAAAGAACAATGGGCGCAACGCAAGATGAAAGATAAAAAATACCAAACCGATGTTTTGGTGGTAGGTGCCGGTTTAGCCGGCATATGCACAGCCTTGGAAGTACTCGATCAAGGATTACAAGTATTACTGCTTGATGGCACGGGCGAAGAGCGCTTTGGCGGCCAAGCTAAAGAAGCCTTTGGTGGCATGTTGCTCAACAATACGCCTGAACAAAAACGAAATAAAATTACGGATTCTGCTGAGAGTTTTTGGCACGACTGGCAAGTAGCTGCTCAGTTTAAAGAAGAAGATGAGTGGGCTATTCGCTGGGCTAAAGCTTATACAGAGCATAATCGCACAGATATTTATGATTGGTTGCAAGACAAAGGCATTCGTTTTTTTCCTGTAGTGCAATGGCCTGAAAAAGGTAATTATGGCGATGGCAGTTCTGTGCCTCGTTATCACATTGCTTGGGGGTGTGGTGAAGGGGTAACGAACACCCTCATTAAACACCTTCTGGAACACCCAAACCGCAATAAACTCACCTTGTTGTTTAACCATAAAGTTACCGACATTACTTATCAAAACGGCCGCGTGGTGGGCTGTGTGGGGGAAACACAGCAAGGCGCTTTTCAAGTCCAGGCTGAGCACACTGTTATGTGTAATGGCGGCATCAATGGAAACCTGCAAAAAGTGCGCGAGGTATGGGACCCTATTTATGGGCCCGCACCGCAACGTTTATTAAGCGGTACCCATCCGAGCGCTGATGGCGCCCTCCATGATGTGGTGGAACGAGTAGGTGGGCAGGTTAAAAACTTACAGTATATGTGGAACTATGCTGCGGGTATTGAGCATCCAGAACCACAGTATGCACACCACGGTTTAAGCATGATCCCCACACGTTCAGCCTTATGGATGGATGCGCATGGCCGTCGCGTGGGGCCGTTACCTATGGTAACGGGGTTTGATACCCATGATTTGTGCAAAATAACCGGAAACTTGCCGCATCAATACACGTGGCAAATTATGAATAAGCGCATTGCCGATAAAGAAATAGCTATTTCTGGCAGCGACACCAACCCACATTTCCGCGATAAACAAATGCTACGTTTGGTGCTGCAAATCTTGCGTGGCAACCACCAGCAAACGCAATGGTTAATAGACCACTGCCCTGATGTGGTGGTGGGGAATACTGTGGAAGAATTAGCGGCGAAAATGCAACAGCTTGAACCTGAAGTGCCCATTGATGTGGCTGGCATGCGCGCCGATATTGAACGCTACGACCACATAGCTCGTTTACCTAAAGCCCTTCAAAACGATGACCAGTTACGCCGCATACAACATCTACGTCAGTGGCGGGGGGATAAATTAAGAACCTGTGATTCTCAACCTATTATTGACAGTAAGCACTTACCTTTGGTGGCTATTCGATTGCGTTTAATAAGCCGTAAAAGCATGGGGGGAATGTTAACAGACCTACAATCACGTGTATTGGATGCTCATCAGCAACCTATACCAGGGTTGTATGCAGCAGGTGAGGCCGCTGGTTTTGGAGGAGCGGGTATCGCCGGTATTCGCTCATTGGAAGGCACTTTTATGCCTAATTGTATATTTAATGGCCGCCGCGCAGCAGATGGTATCAAAGCGGGTTAAGCCAAAAAGCAGTAACGGAGAATAAAATGAAAAAGACAGGTGCACAACTGGCCACCTTTGCATTGGAGCAAATAGGGGTAACACGTACGTTCGGTATTCCGGGTGTACATAACACGGAGTTATATGACGAGCTTAATAAATCTAAGCAAATCACCCCCACTTTGGTAACGCATGAAATGGGGGCGGCGTTTATGGCGGATGCCATGAGCCGCACCGGAGATAGCATTGGTACCCTAGCGATTGTTCCTGCAGCGGGCGCTACCCATGCTGCTAGTGGTATCGGCGAAGCCTATTTAGCAGGCATTCCCATGCTTATTATCTCTGGCGGCATTCATACCGAAAGTGGGCACCACTACCAACTGCACGATATGGATCATCATACTTTACTGTCACCCATTACTAAGGGCAGTTTTCATATTCGCTCCCATGCAGAAGTCATCCCTACGCTTTATGCAGCGTACCAGCTAGCCATGCGCGGTGAGCCTGGGCCTGTGTTTGTAGAGCTGCCCTATAATATCGGTAACTTCATCGGAGAAGTGGAAAGTATGCCTACTTTCCAAGGTTTGGAGCCACAACCTAGGTTTGATCAAACGCTAGTGGAGCAAGCAGCACAGTTGTTAGTGAATGCGAAGCAAGCAGGGTTGTACATAGGTTGGGGGGCAGTGGCATGTGAAAAAGAGCTCGTGGAATTGGCCGAGCTCTTAAATGCTCCCGTGGCCACTACGTTGCAGGGGCTAAGTTCATTTCCTGGTAACCACCCACTACACACCGGTATGGGAGTAGGGGCATACGCAGTGCCAGCTAGTGAAAAGGCTTTTGCTCAATGTGATGTCATGCTTGCCATTGGTGCACGTTTCGGTGAAATACCCACCGGCAGTTTTAGCATGAAAGTGCCTGAAAACTTGATCCATGTGGATATTAACCCCGCCGTATTTAACACTAACTACCCCGCTAAAGTAGCTATAGAAGGGGATGCGGAGAAAGTAGTACCTGCTTTGCTAGAAGCAGTAAAACGTTTATCTCCCCAGGGTAGCCAAGCGGATGTTCGTGCTGTTATTGCGAAAGAAAAGCAAGCTTACCGTGATGAATGGCTAGCGCATGACAGTGGTGATCGTGTTAACCCTGCGATGTTCTTCAACGCTCTGCGTGAACAAGTGAGTGATGACACCATCGTGGTGGCTGATGATGGCAACCACACTTATCTGGTGGCTGAACTCATGCCTATACATGGGGCACGTCGCTATATCTCGCCGACGGATTTTAATGCAATGGGCTATTGCGTACCCGGTGTGATAGGTGCCAAGTTGGCTAACCCTGATACGCCAGTGGTGGGTGTTGTGGGAGACGGTGCTCTCTTAATGACAGGGATGGAAATGATCACTGCTGTGCGTAATAACTTAGGCGTAGTAGTGTTTGTGTTCAGTGATGGAGAGCTATCTCAGATTGCCCAAGCGCAAGATATTCCTTACAACAGAAAAACTTGCACTGTGTTGCACGATTTTAAAGTTGAAGGCTTAGCTGATGCTGTAGGGGCGGAATTTGTGGCCATTAATAGCGCTAGCGATATTAACGCAGGGATTAAGCAAGCGCTGGAACTTGCAGCTCAAGATAAAGCTGCTTATGTGGACGTACGAGTGGATTACTCCAAACGTACTCGTTTCACCAAGGGTATTATCAAAGCTTCTTTGAAGCGTTTTGCCCTGAAAGACCAAGTACGCATTGTAAGCCGTGCAGTGGTGCGAAAAGTGACGGGATAATGTTCTTAAAGTAAGAATATTTTGCTATAAGCTTATGTAATAACAAAATGGCTTTCCGAGTGAAAGCCATTTTTGTTTTGTTTTTCTGTTATAAATCAATATCTTGGTTGTTTTTTATGGGCTGCTGTTAATTAACACATATTCCATTTGAGAATAAAGGTATCGTAAAACAATCTTGTTGGTTATTAGCGGTGAACCTATAGTGTCCAATCCCTTTAACGATACAGGAGCCCCCCATGAGCCGTATTACTATTCAAACTCTACAAACAGCAGAACAAGCCGCCGCAGAAAGATTAAGTGCCGCTGAAAAAGCCAATGGTTTTCTGCCTAATTTACTAGGTGTTCTAGCTAATTCTCCCAATGCTTTGGAAACCTATCAAACCGTAACGGGCATTAATAACCGTAATAGTTTATCTGCGGTAGAGCGGGAAGTGGTGCAGATTACAGCAGCAGTAACCAACGGCTGCGATTTCTGTGTAGCTGGGCACACCAAAATTGCCCAAGTGGCACTAAAAATGGATAGTCCACTGGTAGAGGCACTACGCAAAGTGGAAGCGCTACCAAATGAGAAACTTAATGCGTTAGCCATTTTTACCTTGCAGGTTATTCAGAAAAAAGCACAGGTTTCTGATGAAGAATTAGCAGCCTTTAAAGCTGCAGGTTACACAGAACAAAACGCTTTGGATGTAGTGCTAGGAGTAAGCTTAGCCACTCTATGCAACTACGCTAACAACCTAGCCAAAACGCCCATAAATAAAGAGCTACAAGCCTTTGCATTGTAATTTAAAAGCGATTTTGGAGTAAAAAATGACAGCGCACATAGTGGCGAAAAGTGAGTTAGCGGCGATAGAAGCATTGGCTCAAGAAACATTGAAACCATTGGCCGATAAGATCGACCGCGAAGGGTTTTATCCCAAAGAGTTTTTACACCAGTTTGGTGCCTTAGGTGGTTTTAGCCTAAATACCGAACAGGGGTACTTCGTGGATTTGGAACACCTTGTTAAAGCTAATGCGGTTGTTGGTGCATATTGTGGCTCCACCGCGTTTTTAACGTGGTGCCAAGGCGTTTGTGCTTGGTACTTACAGAACAGCCGTGTGCAAGCCACACGTGAACGTTACTTTGAACGTGTGGCAAGCGGTGCTGTGTTAACAGGCACAGGCATGTCAAACACGGTTAAGCATTTGGCGGGCATTGAGCGCATTCATCTTAAGGCAGAAAAACAGGGAGAGCATTACGTCGTTAAAGGGACTTTGCCTTGGGTATCGAACATAGCGCCAGATAACTTGATTATCGTTACCGCCAAAGTGGAAGGCACAGGTTACGTAATGTTTGTAGTGGAAGGTAATGCTGAAAACTTAACATTACGCCCATGCCCTGATTTCTCTGGCATGCAAGGTACGGCTACCTACAGTTTGCATTTCCGTGATGTGGCGGTGTCTGAAGACCAAGTGATCGCTCACCCACATCAATTTAAAAACTTTATGGCCAGCATTAAAGCCGGTTTTATTCTTACCCAAGTTGGCATTGGTGTGGGAGTGATTGATGCGGCATTAGAGCGTATTCAGAAGAGTAACGTTACCCACTCGCATGTAAACCAGTACCTCGATGATCAAGAAGAGGATTTGCGCCAAGAGCGAGACCAAGCGTTGGCCGAAGCCGTTCAGATAGCACAAGCTGCACAGCAACATAAGGCCGAAATAATAGAGGTGTTAAAGCTGCGAGCGAAAGCGTCAGAACTTACCTTGCGTGCTGCCACGTCTGCCGTATTGCATGCTGGCGCACGTGGTTACTTAATGCGTGATAACGCCCAGCGAATACAGCGTGAAGCCATTTTTGTGGCCATTGTAACGCCTGCGTTAAAACATATACGCAAAGAAATTCATGATATTGAGCAAGCGCGAAAGAGTGCCTAACGTTATGTCTGAAATATTACTAGATGCACAACACCTTTCTTTAACGTATCAGCCTAAAAGCTCGAAGGCGCCAGTGTTTGAAGATGTTTCACTGCAGCTAGCCGCCGGTGAGGTTGTCACCCTTTTGGGGTTTAGTGGTTCAGGGAAATCATCGCTGTTGCGTGTGTTAGCAGGGTTGAGAAAGCCCACTCGTGGCACAGTAGCTTTGCGCCAAAAAGTGGTGGTAAAACCTCACGCACGAATTGGATTTATGTTTCAAGATCCTTGCTTACTACCCTGGCTAAACCTAGAAGATAACGTGGCTTTTGGTTTGAAGTTAAAGCACCAACCGTCTATTTCTAAAGCAGAACGCCGTGAACGAGTGCGCGAGGCCCTACAGGAAGTAGGATTGCAAGAAGCGGCCCATCATTATCCTTCTGCTTTATCGGGCGGCATGGCACAGCGTGGCAGTTTGGCGCGTAGTTTAGTTAGGCAGCCAGAAATATTATTACTTGATGAACCCTTTAGTGCTTTAGATGCTGTGACGCGCGC
>Ga0079226_10001003_pt1 | contig 21270 bp, 12 predicted proteins | sample Poulit2014_FD_76345 | JGI IMG/M metagenome (GOLD analysis project Ga0079226, IMG submission 76345) | Agricultural soil microbial communities from Georgia to study Nitrogen management - Poultry litter 2014 | ecosystem: Environmental > Terrestrial > Soil > Agricultural land | place: USA: Georgia... | reverse complement strand
TCCCCCGACCCAATCTTTTTCGTTATAATAACTTCCCCATTCTTGTAATGTGCCTGTTGATCTGTCTGTCGTAGTGCCTGGTAAACGGTAACTATCAACAGTTGGCCAATAATCATTACTAAATTGTTTGAGATCATTATTATACAAAAATGTCATACCAATACCTGTATACCAGCCTTTGGCATTTTCAGCATTACCATACTCAAAAGCTGAGATGCGATCAGAAAATAGACTGATACCGAGGCCAAAGCCATCCCGCAAATGAACGACACGGTCCATGCCAGAAAACACTTGGTTTTTAATCAAATTGCCTCTTGGTTCAATTGTTGAATCATTCATTAAAGAATGGACAAGATCCATTTGGTAAATACCGAGTCCATCAGTGTAATTGTCATATGTCGTGTCTGTTCGAATCCATTCTTTAATCATACGCTTCATAACGCGTTCATCTTCTTCAGGTGCAGCATCAGCTAAATTGAGCAAACTTAGTATGGTTGATCTGCCCTTTGCATGATCGTCCGATTCTTCTCGCGATATCCCTCTGCCAGAAACCATATCCATCATGGCACCTTTATAAATAACTGGTTCGAACGTATCTGATACCCAGTCAAACACGTTATTGACGTCTGGATCTGTAATCTCCCAAGGTGAATCTTTTAATAAATAGAGCATATCAGCTGTACGGCTCAGCCAAACGGCGCCATAGCCACCTGTATAGGCTAAATTAAAATGTTGAACAAGCGATCCATCTTCATAAACACCATCTCCTTGGTCAACATAAAGGTATTCTTTACCCATTGAATCGCTTCCGATTGTGATTTTATCGCTATCCTTATCAATGACTCCGCTCAGGCTAACAACAAGCACTTTATCTAATAAATTAGCACCTGTCTCCTCCACCCCATTTAATCTATAGTTCGGATCAGGGACAAAGTGATCAACTGTTTCAACATAGTTCCTTAATGCATCAGACGGTAATTCATCATACATTAAAACCAATACATCATTTAATGCTTGTGGTGTACCAATTTCCCAATCCCACCAATTTCCGTATTCATTTTTATTCGGGTTATAACGATTGTCATACATCCACTCTAGTGCATCTATGATGTCATTCTTTAAATCTTGATTTTCATAAAAATCAGAACCGACCATAGTATATGTTAATGCCATATCTTTCAATCTATTGTATAAGTTTGAAATATGACTCGAGTCTGTCGTACTCGCTAAAGATTCCCATAAATAATCCCTATCCTCCGATAGATTCATTGTATCCCAAAAACCTGTTTCTTCATCATTTGAAATACGTTCATCTAATTTAGTCATATAACGCGCCATATCTTCATTATTTACATCATATTGTTCGTTGCCAGTTAATTTATTAAACCAATGAGAACGAACTTCATCATATACATCCATGTCAGCACCTTCACTTTTTTCTTCATTATTTGCGTAAGTCCAGATTGGATCAAGACTAATCAAAAATATAAGTGCAAACAATATCAATCCAGTCAAAAAACTTCTATTATTTCCCTGTTTTTTCATTGCAGTTCCTCCCTTGTACATCATGTTTATACTTATTTTTCAGGTCTTTAAAAGCTAGATTTGTACCTTGAAAATAATATATTTGCTCACCCTTCATTTAATAAATGTTGGGGGTGTAGCTTCATAATGAGCGTGTGCTTGTAAAAACAATCTAAACGCAAATTAGAAGAAAACAATCGCAAGCGCGATAGCTACTCTAATTAATTTTCCAAAAATTGTTTACGATGCTGGACTATCATTGGGAAAATAGACATAGGTAGTGTCTTGCCCATGGAATGTTCCGATTCCCTCCCCCGTGATTATTAAAATTAGTAAGGTTATTCGTTCAGATCACTTTTGACCACTATCCTTGTTGATAGGAAAAAAAGCATTTAAGATCTGTTTTTTTAATAATGGTGCCCATTTTCACTTTACATTCATCCAAATTGCGATGATATTCATATTTCGGATCACGCTTCTTCATTCCCGTCTTTTTTTATTCAACCTCCCGTTATATTATTTATCCCAAATGATTTCATTCTTTTTGATATAAGTTGAGATGATTCATGTCAACGGTTTGTTTTAATCATTTTTAATTGTATAACAAAGGAATTAGTGATAGCGTTTACATAAAAAGCAACTTAAGTACATAATCCATAAACAGGATTAAATCTAAACCCTTTGTTCTTTGCCGAAAATTCAACTCATAGGGAAGATGTTTGAATTATACCGTTTTAAAATAATTGTAGATTCATTATTATACTAACAAACAAACTTTGAAATACTTGTTATGTTCTGTCGAATGCAGAAAAGACCTCAAAACGATGAAAAAGTCCCATAAATCTATTAAAATTATCACCCGCTAAATCTTTTAATATCCATGAATTTGCAAACCTTTCGCAAGCTAAGAACTTTTATTTAAATAAGGTCGCAATTGCTCCAACGCTCGTTCTAAATCCAGAACAAACCATTGCTTGAATGCAAAGTCGTATAGTTTAATAATCATCGTTCCTCTAGTGAACCAAAATCAACAAGCTCTGCTAATTTAACAACGGCTGTATACTGTCTAAAGTCACTTTTCATAGCTGTTACCTTTTCAAAAAGCTGCTTATTCTTATATCGCACTCACTTTCTCTTAGACTTTTCAAGAAAAAAATCCCAAATCCGCTGAGGGACAGGGACGTTATCATTCCAGTTTTGTTTACATTTACATACTATAGTGAATGAACATAAAAATAGGTTTCTATTTGTGTCTTTGGAAATATATGTCCATTTCGCTGACAGTTAACCCGTACTGGTCCTTATCATTGTTAGCATATTTTACTGTGGCCAACTCCACTAATGCGCTACAACAACACTTTTGTATGACCTACAATTTTACCCCCATCATTTTTAATATCATGAGAACGTAATCGTAATAACCGATCAATTGTTTCTTGATTGTCATACTCTAATTTTTCAAGTAATTCTGCAACCAATACCGGCCAAACAAGTTCAGACCCACTAAGTACCTTGAGAGCAATACCCAATTTTTCCTTTTTTAAAGTTAAGCAATAAACCCCTTGAGCGCCACCTTTGGCAATGATATTTGGATCGCGTAACAATTCTGTACAAATAAAATCATGTGATGCGATAATTTCTGGACTAGCCTGCATTAAATCCCCGATTTGTGTCACAGCTTTTTGTAGCTTTCCTTCTTCACATAACTGAGGCATACCAAATTTCAAATAAGAAATAGCCATGTTTTTTAATGGTACACTATAATTGGGCACACCACAGCCATCGACACCAGCATTTATATCACTTTCATCCAAATCACACATATTGGCTAAAGTTGCTCTTAAATCTTTTTGTAAGGGATGAGCGTAATCCCCATAATTTTGAGAATCATAACCTTTCTCTTTGGCATATGCCAAAAAACCTAAATGCTTACCAGCGCAGTTGTGAAATAATTTACGTGGTTGTTTATGATTCCATATATATTCATTCTTAGGCTTTTCATTTAACGGATAACTGGCACTACAAACAAGCTGTTCCTCCGTCACATTCAATTTCCTCATGAATGTTTCTAGTGCTTCTTGTTGATAGGTCTCACCGCGCTGAGACGCCATCATTAATGCTGCTTCTTGATCATTTAAATTATATTTTTCTGCGACCCCTGTTAAAAATGCAGGGATCGCTTGAATAGGTTTAAGAGCAGAACGATAAAAAACAGATTGGGTCACATCACCCTTTTTATAAACAATTTGCTTATGTTGATCAATGACACAAACGATTCCTTGATGAATATTTTCTAACTGATTTCCTCTGTATTCTTCGACTAATGTGGCAAATGCCATACAAATCACCTCATAACAATTCAATTGTGTTATTAACTTTCATCATGTTTTTTTTCAACAGTATTTGATGGTTATAGCCATTCGCCTTAAGCTTTAATTTGAATATTGACGTGCTTCATCATCTAGCTGTTGGATTTTTATTAACTCCTCTGGCCGCATCGCCTTTAATTGTTTTTCAAATAGACTACGGTACAAACCATTACGCCTGAGTAATTCATCATGTGAGCCCCGCTCAACAATTGTACCGTCTTCCATCACTAAAATTTGATCTGCACGCACCACCGTTGCAAGCCTGTGAGCGATAATAAATGTTGTTCGATTTACCATCAGCTTATCTAATGCGGCTGTCACATATGCTTCAGAATCAGCATCCAGTGCCGAAGTTGCCTCATCTAAGATTAATATTTGTGGATCTTTCAAAAGAGCGCGCGCAATTGAAATGCGTTGTTTCTGTCCACCAGAGAGTCTAACTCCCCGTTCACCTAATAATGTGTCATATCCTTTTGGCCATTCCATAATAAAATCGTGCGCAAAAGCAGCTTTTGTTGCAGCGTACACTTGTTCCCGTGTCGCACTTGGTTCTGCATAAGCGATATTATCATAGACCGTGCCAGAGAACAATATATTATCCTGTAAAACAAGTGCGATTTGTTTACGTAAATCAGACACATGGTAATCACGTAAATCCACATTATCTAATGAAATCTGTCCCTCATCCGGATCATAAAATCGTGGAATAAGGTTAATTAAAGTTGATTTCCCTGAACCACTTGGACCAACAAGTGCTGTCACTTCACCGGGTTTTGCTTCAAAAGAAATATTTGTTAATGCACGGGTTTCCTCAATTATAACTGGTGGTAAAGGTGGTCTTGTACGCGGTGGCACCCAATAAAATTTTTTATCCGATTTAAATCTTTCAATAACATCTGGGTCACCATCTTTATATTGCCTTTCTGGTCGTTCTTCACGTTCTATAACATACGTAAACGTAACATCTTTAAACTTAACACCACCTTCTGCCGTTTCAAGCATTTTAGCATTAGCTTTACTTTCTATTTGAGGCTCCACATCAAATACTTCAAAAATACGTTCAATATTTGCCATCGAGTTTTGAATGGTAACGTTAATATTAGCAAATTGTTGAATCGGTCCATATAATTGTTGTAAATATTGCTGAAACGCAACCAATGCCCCAATTGTAAAATGGCCATTCAAAACAAACATCCCACCAACGAACCAAATTATGAGATTACCAGCATGGTTAAAGGCCTGTGTAATTGTTCCTAACGTGTTTGATAGAATATGTGCAGACATGGCATATTTATAATGAAAATTAATTTGTTTCTTAAAGCGATCCATCTCTTCCTTTTCTCTGTTAAATGACTGCACAATTTTCATACCTGATATGCGTTCAAATAACACACCGGAAATACGTGCCATTTGACGATGCACAGAACGCCATGCGAAACGAATATGAACGTTTAAATTCGCAAATGTTAAATAATATAATGGCAAAATCCAAAATGATAAAAGAGCAAGTTTCCAATTTAAACTAAATAACATGGCACCAGCAAAGATAACTAAAAACAAATCCACAATAAGATTTATAACTCCACTTCTAACAAGGTTCTGCGCCCCATCAACATCATGTTGTACACGAGAAACAATTGTCCCAACTTGTCGATTATCGTAATATTGTGGTGATAGCGCTTGCAAATGTGCGTAAAGTTGTTGTTTTAAATCAAGTGCCATTGTATTCCCAAGTCTTGCAACAACATAGTTACGAGCGAAGTTCGCGATCACGCCAAAGATGAAAACACTACCCATAACGATAATTACCTTCTTCAATGTCCAAAAACCCGTATTACCTGGCAAAACATCATCAATAAGAACTTTAGTAAGCCAAGGAATTGCTAGTGGTACAGCAAAATTCATAATACCTAAAACAATAATAAGTAAAATGACAAATTTGTAAGGCCTTACAAATTCTAAGTATCGCTGTACTAATTTCTTCTTATAAACCAATTTATCACTTTCCATATTTCCCACCATTCCATTTTTTTGTGACTATTTAATAACATAGTATAAGCTGATTCATGTTGAAAGAAAAGGGAGTTGTTTTATTTTTTAGGAAATTCACACCATATTCAAATGAATGCCACCCTCCTCTCTAGATTAAGAAAAACGACTATGTATTTTATACTTTTCATAGCTTCTTCACATGAATATTGGTAAGGTTGATTCATAAATTTAGTTTTAGGAGGCAATTGACGTGAATCAATACAAACCGCATCAGCCGTTAATGCTCGGCTATAATGCAAGCGCAATTAAAAACTGGTGCCCGAATTCGGATCCACATGCAAAGTACTTTCGGTCACGAGTGCCACTTGCAAAGAGAATTCCAAGTTTTTCTAAAACCCAGGCTAATCCCAACTTATGCACAAAACCTGAAGTCATGAATTTATCAGCTGATTATGATAAGGAAAAAACAGGTGTGCGTTACGATGATACGTATTGTGCAAATTTATTAACCTTTTGGCAGTACACAGATTATTATGCGGCATGGCATGGTTTACCTGTTAAAAACTCACCTATGGATGAACCGATTTATGGCGTTATTAATCTACCAAATCCTGCTTACACAGATGCTGCCCATCGTAATGGTGTTTTAAGTTTAGGATGCTGGTTTTGGCCACGTGAGGAGGAAGTTTTTTCGGATATAGTCGAACGCCTACCTGATGGATCCTTTCCTGTGGCTGATAAAATGATTGAAATGGCAACTTACTTTGGATTCGATGGATATTTTATTAATCAAGAAGAGACAATCTCAGAATCGGATGCCAAAAATTTAATGGACATGCTCATTTATATGCGGGACAAGGCACCAGAACATTTTTATTTACAATGGTATGATACAATTTTAATTAATGGTGATTTACGCTACCAAAACCAATTTAATCATCAAAATGATCCATGGTTAATAGATCAATCTGGCAAAAAAATAAATGATAGCATGTTTGTAAATTATGCTTGGAATGATGAACGTATTCAAAATTCTTACGAGCACGCAAAATCTTTACAAGTAGATCCGTTTAAATCTATATTTTTTAGCACTGAAAATGATAAATATGGCTATAATCCACCATACGACACGCGACTAGCTTTTCCAGAAGGTCAAAAACCACGAGGCAGTTGGGCTTTATTTGGAACGGATTTTGTCTGGAACCGCTATGATAATAAATTTGATTCAAATGACCAATCAACGGTATATCAACGCGAAAGGCGATATTGGACAGGTCCATTAGAAGATCCGACAGACCCTGTTGGGCGCACATTATACAAACCATATAAAGATCCCTTTCATTCTGTTGATCGTGAGAATTACAGAAAATGGGACGGAGTTGCTCATTATATCCCAGCCCGGTCGGTTATTGGTTCTTATCCATTTGTAACACGCTTCAATACAGGTCATGGCAAGCAATTTTTCATTGATGGACAAATGACAAGCGACAAAGAATGGTATAACGCTGGGATTCAGGATATTCTCCCTAGCTGGCAATGGTGGATACAACGATATGATAAAAGCGGTCAACCTATAAATGAAACAAGGCCTGTAAGTGAACGTCCACTTGTTCCATCCTTTCAATATGACACGGCTTACAATGGTGGATCATCTTTAAATATTAAAGGGACACTTGAAACAGAAGAAACAACCGAATTGCGTTTATTTAAAACAAAATTACAAGTCAACGAAGATGTAAAACTATCATTAACTTATAAGAGTGGTTTACATGCACCAAAAGCACATATAGAAATTGGTTTTATTTTTGAAGACGATCCAACACAGTTTGTTTGGTTACCCATCAATCAGGCAACAGCCAATGATTGGCAAACAAAGCATTTATCGCTCAGATCTTATAGCGGTAGAACCATTGCGACAATTGGTCTACGTTTTTATGCTGATAGCCCGACTGAATTTGACGTGTCAGTTGGTGAGTTGGCTTTAACTGATCAAGTATCTGAAAATGTTGAACAACCAACTGGTTTTACAATAGACAAGGTCTATGCTGATAAAAACGAAGCCGAACTGTTTCTATCTTGGGATTTGCATGCTGATAACGTATGGTATTACGATTTATACCAAGTGACAGAGGACAAACATAACGTATGGATCGGTCGCATATATGATGATGTATACTACGTTAAAGCACTACAACGATATCAAAAACAAGACATATCAACCTTACAATTAATCGCGGTTAGTGAAAGTGGTCAAAAGTCACAAGCATCTAAAACAACATTTACATGGCCTAATGAAGCATAATCTATAAACTAAAAATCCGAGTCTGTTTACAATATGCGTTTAAGCATTTTGAACAGATTCGGATTTTTATAATAAACTGTTAATTTAACCTTTGGTATCGACCGTCATTTAATATGAAATCTCTTAACTTTCCGCCTCTTCAGCCATAGAAACAAATGCTGTATGTGCCATCAACATAAGCATGAATATCATAGAACTAATACCTATACAAAGGAATATGATCGTCAGAAATTGCCAAAAAAACCAATTGACAATCAAAATGAATAACATACCAATGACATATAACGGTTTTGATATCGAAGTTATAAAGGCATATTTAATAACATTCAACACACTCACATCGAAATGCACGAAAACAGGTATAAGAAACAATACAATAAACAAATATAAAATTAACAAAACAAAAATAACACCTAAAAATAACGTTGCAAATAGCGTATCTTCATCAATAAACCAGCTATAATAAAAGTACAAACTAAATGCAAACAAAACCATAAACCATCCCAATATATTTGCTTTGATAAACATGCCTTTAAACATTTTTAAATACGTTTGAAAAATTGGAAAATTAGCTCCTTCTCGAATCCACTTTCTCGATATACCAAATAAGGTGAACGTTGCTGGAAATAAACCGCCAATAACCAGACCAAACAAACTAAAACCGATCCATAATAATTGTATATAAAAAAAGCGTGTTATCCAGCTCATGATTGATACGAGTTTTCCGTCATAATTCAACATCTGTCCACCCCATTTACGTAATAACGTCACATAAGAATGCAATAACTGGTCACGGTTAGCATACTTTTATTTTATCGTATTTTGACTGACAAGTTTGTGAATGTACATTTAACAAAGGTTTAATTCATAACGTATCTACAATTTTTTATTTAAGACATTTCATTATGTTATTCGAGTAGACTTTCATATTAAAATAAAATTGTACATGTTTCTTTTTCTAACATATCAAGTGTAATCAAACCAGTTTTTGGTTGAAAGGTGTGTCTACGACCTTCAGATCGCTCAATTGTTACCTCCTGGTTGCTTTTTAAAATAAATTTACGTTCAGTTTTAGATGTGACTTTGAGTTTTGACATATTCATTTGCTCCCAATGAATATCTAATACAAATCCACCTCTTGCGCAAACACCTGTCAATTTACCCGAATGCCAAGCAGATGGCAAGGCCGGTAATAGATGGACATAACCTGCATGTGATTGGATAATCATTTCAGCGACCCCTGATGTATAACCAAAATTACCATCAATTTGAAATGGTGGATGTGCACCGAGTAAATTTGGATAAATCCCACCACCAGTCATACTTTCACCATCATAACCTACAAGGTTAAACATTCGGTGTAATAAATCATTGACACGTTCACCGTCTTGTAATCGCGCCCACAAATTCATTTTCCACCCTAAACTCCAACCTGTTCCAGCATCACCACGAATATTTAATGTTTGTCTTACAGCATCTAATAAATGTTGGTCCGTAATATCTGTACCTGGAAAAAGACCGTACAAATGCGACACGTGTCGATGATGTCGTTCAACATCTTCATAATCTAACGCCCATTCCTGCAATTGACCATAGGCACCAATTTGATATGGAAATAAACGTGCTTTTGATTTTTGAACACTTTGTATCCAAGGGTCGTCAATATTAAGAACAGAAGCAGCATCAATACAGTTATTAAACAAATCATTAATAATTTGTAAATCCATTGTTGCACCTTGTGTAACAGAACCAATTTGGCCATCTGAGCTACAAAACAAATGTTCTGGTGATGTTGATGGTGATGTTGTTAAGTAACCTTGTTCATCTTCAATGAGCCAGTCGAGACAGAACTCAGCAGCACCTTTCATTAAAGGATACGCCTTTTCACTGAGAAATGCTTTATCTTGAGTAAACAAGTAATGCTCCCAAAGATGACGCGCAAGCCATGGTCCCGACATTGGCCAAAAAGCCCATATGGGGTCCCCTTCACGCTCACCCCCAACTGGATGTGCATGACGCCATAAGTCTGTATTGTGATGTGCTGTCCAACCTTTTGTACCATACCGTGCCTTGGCCATCTTTGCACCTGTTTCTGCGAGCTCACCAACTGCTGTTAGTAATGGCTCATGGCATTCCGATAAGTTAGTTACTTCTGCAGGCCAATAATTCATTTCAGTATTAATATTTAATGTGTAATTAGATGACCAGGGCGCACGTGTTGAATCATTCCAAATTCCTTGTAAATTAGCTGGTTGTGTACCTTCCCTGGAAGATGCAATGAGTAAATAACGCCTATATTGAAATAGTAATGAAACAAGTTCTAAATCACGGCTACCATATTCTCTAATCCGTACATCCGTATCAAGTTGTTCTATTTTTTGTTCCTTCTTGTTTTGTCCAAGTGACAAATAGACCCGTTGAAATAAAGATTGATAGTCTGAAATATGTGCCGATTTTAGTGCATCATACGATATATTACTTGCTTCATCTAATAATGATTCATTACGTGTCGTTAATCGCTCCAAATCTTTGCCCGGCAATTTATTAAAACCATTAAAAGATGTAGCAATGGATACATATAAAATAGCCTCTGAAGCGTGTTCAATTAATATTTGCCCATTCGAGGCTCGAACATGACCATCAGTTTTAACAGCTAATCGTCCTTCGAAATGAATGGCTTTTGATTCACCAATATCTCCATAGATAAGTGGGTGTTCGTTTACATCATGATTCACTGGTGAATGGACTTCAGGGCAGATACCCTGAAGTCCAAGTTGTTGCTCACCTTGGATTGTTTGGCTTTTTAGCAAACTATCTAATGTCAACATGACATCTAGTCGTCTGGCAACAGAGCTTGTCAATCTTATCGCTAGTACTTGATGAGGATGCGATATGAAAGCTTCTCTAGTGTAAGTTGTATAACCAACTGTATATTGAACGTGTGATACGGCTGTATTTAAATCTAATTGTCTTTTATAATCATGACCGACAGCACCGTGTAGGTATTTGATTTTTAAATCTCCTAAAGGCATATAAGCTTGTGTATAAGGACCAAACATATTTTTCGTTTCCTCAATAGCCCTATCATATTGACCATCAGAAATATGCTTTCTAGCTTTAGCTAATGTTCCCTGAACAGAATGATAAGGTTTATCTAGATCTGGGCCAGACCATAATGTATCTTCATTTAATTGGAACCGATCAACTTCCAGCCCGCCAAAATGCATAGCACCAATCCGACCGTTTCCAAGTGGCAACGCTTCTGTCCACTTGGAGGCGGCACGGCTGTATAACAATGTATTCATCATAAGCCTCCTATTTTCTTACGTTTTACTGAAGGTCTTTCAAAACATTGTTCAGATTGTCTCACCAACATGAAAGGCAGATATGGATTTTATTTCAGGCTTCGCATCATGCTCAATAACCTCTACAGAAATACCACGAACTTTTACAGCAGGGATACGAATAATTGCTTTATTTCCAACATTTTGGCCGCTGTAGAGCTTTACAGTTTGCTGTGATTTGGCTGTAAGAATTGTCACTTGATATTGTTTAATATGCTCACCATTTGTCAAATCTTCTTCTAAAATTAAATGGTCAATCAAATGAGCATCTTTCGCTCGATATTCCCATTTTAAGCCATCTTTTTTAAACTGATCGTTTGTAACAAGTGGTTTGCTAAAGCGACGTTTAATTTCGTCACCAAATTCCAATAGTCGTACTTTGTCTCGTTCAGGTAATAACCCTTCACGGTTTGGACCAATATTTAATAATAAATTTGTACCATGACCGACTGATAGATAATATAATCCCATCAATTCTTCTAAACTTTTTATCGTATGTTCATCACTGTCACTATAAAACCAATTTGCACGCATTTGAACATCACATTCAGCTGGTAACCATATTGGCTCGTCTAAAACTTCACTTTCTTTATCATAAATGGACACTTCTACGTTTTCAGCGACATTCCAGGTTGGACTTGGGGCGATTCCATCTTCATTTCCAATCCAACGGAAATTTGGGTCTGCCATATTAAAAATCAATATATTTGGTTGTAATGAGCGAATAGTTTTGATGATACGTGGCCAATCATAGGTATGTCCCTCAGACCCAGCACCATCAAACCACAAAATATCAATATCGCCATAATTTGTTAGTAACTCAGTAATCTGATTCACAAAATAATCATCATACGCTTTACCATCTTTGTCATTATAGAAATCTGCATCCCCATCATAAGGTGAATAATATATCCCCGGCTTGATATCATGTTTACGACATGCTTTAATAAACTCGTTAACAACATCACCTTGACCATCTCTCCATGGTGTTTGAGCAACAGAGAAATTAGTATATTGAGACGGCCAGTTTGAAAAACCATCATGATGTTTTGCAGTTAACACAGCGTATTCCATGCCCGCTTCTTTTGCAGTTAAAACCCATTGCTCACAGTCTAAATTTGTTGGATTAAATGATGTCGGTGACATTTCTCGTTCATCAAAATCAACATAACCTTCATAAAATGTACGCAAACCAAAATGAATAAATAAGCCGAATTCCCAATCTTGAAATGCTAGTTGTTTAGGTGACGGTTTTACATATTTCTGTGTCATATTTAGACCCCTTTTTTATAGTCAATTGTGTATATCAAACGATCATATTAACGTAATCATTTGTTGTTCCTACTCAATTTATTTATCCTATTTCTTCAAATAATATTTTAATTTTTTATCCAATCTAAATCAAAACTCGTAAAACATATATCCATGTTGTTCCAGTCATTAACGTCATAGATTCTTTCATATAACAAGCCAATTTTCCCATCTTTTAAAGCAGTTAGGCAAGAATAACCATATAAACCTGGTTCAATCACTTTTTCATATGCCCATGTTTGACCACCGTCCTCACTTAAACGAATTGTTCCACGATGACGTTTATTTTCATCATTTGCATTAGAATAAATGACATATGTTTTATCCGTATCTGTCGATGGATATGTAATTACACTAGATTGTGAGATTGGATCTACGAGTGTCATATCAAATGTTACTTCTCCCCAAGTTTCTCCACCATCGGTACTCGTTGTAACTGCGATACGCTTTAAATCATAATGATTTCGTAAAAAGTAGCGTAATTCACCTGTTGGTAATTCTATCACTTGAGATTCTGTTAAATATTGTTTTACGTTATGAATAGTTTTAGCTGACAACTGCTCATCATCTAAAACGCGGCCATCATTTGGCGACGCACCACGTTTCCATGTTTTTCCGTGATCATCACTATAAATACAAGCTGCAGATAAATGAGAATCAGCATTCGAAAAATATATTGGAAAGACAAGGCGCCCTTTATACCTGTCAGATTGTAATTGAATACCGCAACCAGGTCCTGACCCAATAAAGCGCATCCATTCTTCTTTAACCATGATATTTAAATCGTAAGGATCAGACCATGTCTCACCATCATCATCACTTTTTAGTATTTGGAGAAACGATGTTCGTCGTTCAAGAAGTGTTTCGTTTGAATCGACACCTTTTTTGAAATAAATATTACCCTTAGGTGTGTCATTTACAAACACATACCCTTCATCATCGACTTTATAATCAGTCTTCTCTCCCGCGTCATCATACACAAAACCGCTATCATCTAATGCGTAAATGTTACCTTGTTCATCATACAATTCTCGATAACCGTCCTTATTAAAACCAGTCCCAGTTTCACTTTGCCATAGTCCAATGCCACCTGGCGTATGACAATATAACATGAAAATCGTACCCGTCTCTTTATCCTCTAATAAAGATGTATCCATCGCAGCAGCGCCATCAAAACCTTCCCCTGCAAATGCAGATACCTTTTGAACAGGCTCCCATGTATGGCCATTGTCAAAACTTCGGCGAATAGAGGCATCTATTTCGTTTGGATTATCCGTATGATCAACAATGCGTGCATCAATACCTGCAATCACTGTACCATTTTGTGTTGTAATCATTGAAGGTATCCGGTACGCTTTGGATCCAGCCAAACCTGGATAAAATATTGCTTGTTTTTTAACTGTCAAACAAATCCGCTCCTAATCAAATTATGATATGTAAGTCCTTACATATATCCATTATGACAATATAAATCAAAATTGTCTAAATTAATGATAATTCATGATTGTTAATACTATGTACCCGAAGACACTCAATGTCGCATATGAATATTAATTGACAATTTGCGAATACCTATCATTATTTGTCATACTCTATTACCTTAACTGTGCCGATACCGTTTCAATTGTTTCTGATAACTCCTTTTGTTCCCCCTCTAGGTTTTTGGGGTTAGAAAAGTTATAAAATGCTTCTTCATTCCAAGGATGCCAGGATGTCATAATCATACCTAACATACGATTTTCTGCACCAAGTTCTCGAGACTGCTGTTTGCTTTCTGCTAAAAAATTGACAGCCGCTTCTGTGTTATGCCAGCAAGCTGGAATAACCTTAAATCCCTTTTCAAGAAAGATACCTATTGATGGAAATGATTTATGATTTAAATAATGCCAATCTGTGATAACAATATCTTTCGGAATTAAATCAATGGCTGGTGAAGTCCCAAATGTGTCCGCTTCAAATTTATTATGATAGCCAGTTTTTTCACTGTCGATGAGACGATCACCCCACATAAACATTTCTAAATTACGTTTTACAACAATGTGGTCGTACATATCTTGAACAGCTTTTGCAAATAACTTTGCACGATCTTTCCCTTTACATCGCGGACACCCATCGTCAGCTAAAGCAAATACTTCGTCCATCCCAACATGAAAGGCATCTGCATTAAAAGCTTTAATCAATTCATCTATTAACTCAAAAGCCAAGTCATTAACGTCTGGATGTAATGGACACCATGATGGACAGAAAAAATCTGGCCACTTTGCATCAGTCGGAACGTGTGGTGTTTCATCAAATTGAGGGTAATGCTTTAAAATACTGTTCCGTCCACCTCCCCAACCTTGGTGACCTAAACATTGAAACAGTGGTATCAAACGAATGCCATGTTGGTTACAAAAATCCGATAGTTCTCTTGCATCATCTTTGTTCAGTGAGCCTTCTGATAATTCAGGATGTGATTCAAACTGAAAAGAAACATTACATTCTAAAATAATTAGATTGATACCTTTTGGAACGAGAACATCTGCAATAAATGCTTTAAATGAAGCGACTTCATCATGTGAACCGAAGCGTAAATGAAAGCCACTTACAGTTTGATTTTGGACCATCATTATATTCCACCTTTGATTAAAAGGAACCTCGGCAACATGTGCTGAGGTTCCAATGATATTATGTTACTAGTTGTATGATATATATTATTTTGACGCTTCACGACTACGAATAAATTCTTCTAATTCTTCTTTAAGCTCTCTTAGAAACTCATTAATATCTTGATCTGAATCAACCCATTCTAAAGGTGCCTCCCAATTTTCACCATCCCCATGCTCAGAGTACTTTTCAAGACCTGTTGCATACTCATTCATAAATAATGAATCCGTATTTTTATTTTTTAAGTCCTCATTATCGTCACCATACACCTCAAGGATGTCTTCATTAATGAGTATAGATGCGGTACCTTTTTTGGACTTTTCCGTTTGAACTTCGTCTGAAAGCAAATAGGCAATCACCTCGAGTGTTTCCTCCTTATGCTCATTTGGTTCAGTAATCGCATAGGCACTCGTATTTGGTTCCGGTTTAAGCCCCTCAAATTCTTCGCCTTCCCATGTCGGGTAAGCAGCGATATCAATATTATCGTGATCCAAAAAGGCTGTTTTACCGGTATACATCGCTATATCTCCTTCATCAAATAGCGAACCCCAGTTATGCAGCATTTCACTTGGTTCATCAGTTGGATATCCAGGAATTGAAAAAACATCATCAATGTACTCCAAATAGCGGCGATAATTGTCTGATATGTCCACCTTATCTGTTTCTGGATCTATATTCGTATCACTAAACTGTGTCCACATATCATGAGGTTGATCAAGGTCTAAACCATAATATTGGACACCATCAACCTCACGCGTTAAATCTTTAGCAAGCTCGTATACCTCTTCCCATGTTAAATCATCTTCAGGGTAGTCAACTCCTAATGTGTCAAACACATCTTTATTATAGTGCAGGGAAAAAGTTGGACGTTCAACAGGTAATCCTACTAAACCGCCTTTATCTTCAGGATCCTGGTTACGTGCATATTGAATAATATCTGCATCTAAACGATCCAAGTCAAAATCCGAGTTCTCTATAAGCTCATCCATGTTATAAGAAAGTCCTAGATCATAAAGGAAATTTGAATGGGTTATCAGACCCATTGTAATGACATCTGGACTTTTCTTAGCAGCCACCAATTTTTCAACGTCTTCAGGGTGGTCTAAACCTGCCTCCTGAATTTCAAATGTTATATGCGGAAATTCATCTTGAACAAAATCACCAATGGTTTCCCAAAAATGATCTTCTCCCCACTGATGTGCCCAACGAATGGTAATTTCTTCTTTTTCACCCTCATCATTGACATCTCCAGTTTCGTTATTATCATTGTTTCCATTTGCCGTCTCATTCGCATTGTTCTTTTCATTGTTATTATTGTTATTTGAGTCAGATCCGCAAGCAACAAGTAATGATAATGTAAATAGCATGACTAATAGCATAATTAACACTTTCAATTGTTTTTTCATATAAATCCCCCCATTATTAAATGTTTTAAGAATTGTTCACATTAACCCATTTCCCCCCCAAAAATCACTATTTTACACTGTTTTTATACAACGCTGAGTTAACATTGTCAAAACAGTTATGTAAACCCTACCATTATTATAATTAAAAAGTTGTGAATACTACGTGAAGATTCTATGTAATCCGTTACAGTCACATCGCAATACAACAATATTCATAATTCAAATACAGTATAGTATCAATAAATAAATCATTCAGGGGGGTCTTACTCTTTTATGAAAGCTTTCTAGATTTTTCCCTAGTAAAGGCGTGTCCTGCTTTCGCTTTAAGCAACGTATCCATGAAGATCAATTGAATACCCGTCATAACGTAAGCATATACAACCATCATTACTATAATACTCGTTAGTGACCAAAAATAATGTAACAAGAAACTTAAAGCGCTTGTTATACTGTACATCATTAAAACAAGAACAAGGGATATTTTCATAGATTTTATTAAATAGTGGCGACTCTTGTTAAATGCACCAGCCACACCCGTGCGGTCAATAACCATTGTAAATTCTAAGTAAATAAAAATAATACGTAATGTCAGAAAAAAACAAAGAGAAGCAAAAACACCGATAATTCCAAAGAAAATAGCAAGGAATGATGTCATTGCAATTTTACCTAATAGTATAATGATTTCTAAAATGATAAATTGAATCCAGTTACGCTTGCTTGCTTTAAAAAATTGGCCTGTATGATAATCTGTATCTTGTGCGGCAACCGATAAATAATCAATATAGCCTCCCTGTAAAAATGCACCACAAATAATCATGAGTACAATAACGAGAAAAGTTCCCATTGGAACGTTATCAAAAACGTTTAAAAAATCCATTGTGTTAGCAATAACAGGGATGTTTGACAAATGACTTACAGATGGCAGCCCCATTTCTAAAATCATACGACTAGATATCATCTGTTCCCCATAAAAACCAACCATAGCCACACCTAGTATGAGAGATAAAAGATCAAATACTAGAGGAAATATAAACAACAATAAATTTTTATGTAATCTTTTAAATGATTGTTCGAATACCATCAACAACCTCCAGTTTTAGTTCGTATCATTAGCAACTGGGATTTTAACCCAAAACTTTGACCCTTCGTCTAGTTCACTCTCTACACCCATTTTCCAACCATGTGCTTCAGCCAAAGCGCTTGAAATATTCAGACCAATACCTGAACCTGCTCCATCATTTTCGTTAGAACGTGATTTATCGACTCGATAAAACCGGTTAAATATTAAAGTTTGATCTGTTTTGGACATTCCAACACCATTATCTAAACAATAAAAACAAATTTCATCTTCAAATATGTCCACACCGACTTCAACTCTTCCATATTCCGGGGTGTATTTTAAAGCGTTCGCAATTAAGTTAGTAATTACTTGAGTAAAACGATCTGGATCAACCTCTGCAATACATGGTCTATGAGGATGAATAAATAATAATCTAATGTTTTTTTCCTTAGCTACAAATAAAAAACCGTCATATGTATTTTTGATGAGGCTTATTAGATTAACCTTTTTTGTGTTTAATCTAAAACGCGCACCCTCCGCTTCAGATAAATTCTGTACGTTAAATATTAATCGTGACAGTCGTTCTACTTCCTTATAAATATCCTCTAATACTTCCTTACTTGCTGGATACACACCATCTATGACTGCTTCTGCCATAACTAAAACAGATGTCAATGGTGTACGGAGTTCATGTGTTAAATCTTGCATCATTTGTTTCCGCCAATTTTCCATATTGCGAAATTCAATAAGCACGCTGTTGACACTATCAAACATATATTGCATTTCTAATGTGCCACTTCTGGGAATGGTGACATCTCGTTTACCTCTTAATACTGGTAACATATGTTTTAAGGTTGACTGAATTGACCTGTTAACCATAAAGGTCACTATAAAACTTACAATTAATAAACTAAATAATATTACAATTGCTAATGTGCGAAGTTGTGTCTCAATCCTCTTTTGATGATTTAATAACGCTACCGACACAACTTGATTATCTAAATCGTAATATGCTCGCAAATAACCAACTTTGTCCCCTTCCAGAATAATGGGTGTGTCCATTTCCGTCATATGCTCTTGTTCTGTTTGTAAGCCTGGTGATTCATATACAGATATCATATCATCTGTATAAAGTTCATAATGAAGAGAAAATTCTTTGGCAAGGCCATCATAAAATTCCTTATCTTCATCAATATTGACACTTTCTTCTAATTGTGAGCTAATAAAATAACTTAATTTATATACTTGCTCATTGTAATGCCCCATTTTATAGCGTCTCATTTCCTTATCCATATAATATGAAAAAGCCAAATAAGTTGTTAAAACAGCAATGAAAGTTATTGCTGACAAAATCATAACAAAGACAACTGAGGTTTTCTTAAAAAATTCTTTAGATAACATTGGCTTGATCTGGCTCATAATTAAATTGGTATCCCGCTCCAATTCTTGTCACAATATAAGCTGGATTTTTAGGATCGTCTTCAATTTTTTTTCGCAAATTTTTAATATGGGCGTCCATTGTCCTACCATCACCAATATACCGATAACCTTGAACTTCATAGGATAAATCTTGTCGGCTGAGTACTTTACCTGGCTTTTTTAGTAAGGCATCAAGCAATTTAAATTCAGTAATCGTTAGTCTGACCCGTTTACCATCAATATAAACTTCTTTTGAATCAAAATTAACGAGCAGACGACGATGATTAAAACTTATAACTGGCTTACTATTTTCCTGGAACATATTCATACGTCGCTGTAACGCATTAATACGTGCAATAACTTCCTTAATTCTAAATGGCTTTGTAATGTAATCATCAGCTCCAATATTTAAACCTTTGATCATATCCTCTTCTCTAGACTTTGAGGAAATAATTAAAACAGGCACATTGGATGCTCTTCTGATTTGCTTGCATACTTCTTCACCTGGTAATTTCGGAATCATTAGGTCTAAAATAACCAAATCAAAATTAAACTTTTTCACTTTCTTCACAGCATCAATACCATCTACAGATGTTAATACTTCCCAACTTTGCTTCAATAGGTAGGATTTTAACACTTCACGAATGGACAATTCATCTTCAACGAGAAGAATATGCATGTTACCCCCCCTAAATTATGTTTACCACAATAAAGATAACGCTAACATTAATGGCCATTTGAATAATTTAAGCACAAAAATATTGAAGAATCGAAATATTGGGATCGTTTACATTTTTGTTGATTAAAAAAAGTGGAAAGTAATTGCTATCATTCCGCACGGGAACCCTCTTTTCATGAATGGAACATAAATGGCTATATAATTAATTTAACATTTCAATTGGATTTTGTCCATTTTTTTTTGAATAAATATTATAGCTTTAACTTGATATGCTAAGATTGATAAAGTAAAATATCTCCCAAACCTTATTATAGTTTGGGAGATAACATTATATCATTCATATATTTATTTAAATTCTTTTTCTTTTAAAATTGCTTCATACTCTTCCTCCATTTCCCTAATAAATGTATTGATATCAACCGATTTATTTTCACGGAACAAATCAAGAAATTCTGTTGTTTTTGTGCCGAGGAAGTTTTCAGCATAAAATAACATATCAGGTCCATACTTGGAATATTCTGCAGGTTCAGCAGGTGTTCCAGAATAAACACCTTCGATATTGATATCTGCACCACCTTCAGCAAGATGTGCTACCACTTCTGGATCATCTACTACAGGGGCAACTCCTGCTTCAGCCATGTTAATTTGTTGTTCTTCCGAAGCAATAAATTCTAATAATTTAAAGGCAGCCTCTTTATGTTCACTATGTGGATTAATAGCCAATGTTAATGGTAAATTATTCGGCATAACATTTGGATTGTCCTCCCATGAAGGGAATTGAACAACATCAAAATCTAATGAATCTTCACCACTCATATTAGGAATGTTTGATACAGTTAATAAATTCATGGCAATATTACCTGTTTTAAATTCTGTTTCATCAGGATCTTTAACAATGTTGCCTGGAATGGTAATAAGGTCTTCAATTAATTTAAAATACTTTGCAAATTCCGGCTGATTTACAAACAAGACCTCACCTGTTTCAGGGTCTGTACCTGTTACTGAAAGTTGTTGAAACGCTTGTGACCAACTATTTGTCGGTAAACCAACATAATCAATCCCGTTTCGTTCTCCTGTTACTTTAGGTACCAATTCTACAACATCTTCCCAGGTCATGCCATCTACTGGATATTGAACCCCAAATAAATCAAACACTTCCTTATTGTAGAAAAGTGCAAATACTATATCTTCTACTGGCAATCCAAGTAAACGATCTTC
>Ga0079226_10001002_pt1 | contig 21270 bp, 19 predicted proteins | sample Poulit2014_FD_76345 | JGI IMG/M metagenome (GOLD analysis project Ga0079226, IMG submission 76345) | Agricultural soil microbial communities from Georgia to study Nitrogen management - Poultry litter 2014 | ecosystem: Environmental > Terrestrial > Soil > Agricultural land | place: USA: Georgia... | reverse complement strand
GGAGATGGATCCTTGAATGTTGGCCGCTGCTTGTGCGGCGTCCAACATACACAGGTGACGATGCCACCATTGTAGGTCGCACTCGGCGCAGCCGAGGGCGACGGGACGGCGGTTGAGCCCGTCTTCGGATTGCGGCCTTGGTGATGGGTTCTTGAATGTTGGCCGCCGCCTGTGGCGTCCAACCTACGGGTGACGTTTGAATGCGTCGGAGGATTTCGGCCCCGGAGGGCCGCATGACATAATCTTGTGCAGGAGTCATGGGCTGGGGGAAAACCATGCGTTACCGCAGAGAGTACATTGCCGGCGGCTGCTATTTTTTCACTGTGGTCACGGCCCGGCGGCGGCGACTGCTGGCTCATCCCGAGGCGCTATCGCTGCTGCGTGATGCGTTGCGGCATGTGCGCCGACACCACGCCTTTCAGATCGATGCGATGGTGGTGCTACCCGATCACCTGCACTGCATCTGGACCCTGCCGCGGGATGACGATGATTTTTCATTGCGCTGGCAATTGATCAAGCGGTATTACCACAAGCATACAGCGGCAGAAAAGCCGTGCTGGCAGAAACGGTTCTGGGAACATCACATCCTGGATGATGCGGATTACCGCAATCATGTCGATTACATTCATTACAACCCGGTGCGGCATGGGTACGTCTTGCAACCCGGTCAGTGGCCCCATTCCAGTTTCAGGCGTTTTGTCCGGCGCGGGTTTTATACGCCAGATTGGGGCGGGGCCGACCCGCGCATACCGCCGGGGGTGGGACGTGAGTGAAATGCGTGATTGAGGGGAAGTTCGGGTTTGCCGTCGTCTTTCGTAGCGGGAGATGGGCTCGGGAATGTTGGCCGCCGCCTGCGGCGGCGTCCAACCTACACAGGTGACGAGGCCACCATTGTAAGTCGCACTCGGCGCAGCCGAGGGCGACGTCCAACCAACGCCGATGCTACCATCACCGTGGTGACAACCGGGGTGTTTCAGCTGCTTTCGAGCAGGGTGGATTCGATGGCGAGTTGCCAGTCGCTGTTGGTGTCGCGCAGGGCCATGATGCGGGCGGCGGCGCGGCACAGACGCTGCAGGCGCGGCAGTGGCTGGGTCTGTGCCTGCCGGGCCAGGGTTGCGTCGGCGAGGCCGCTGCCGGTCAGACGGTATTCGATCAGGGCACTGGCGGTGCGGTAGAGCCATGCGGCCAATGCGTCGGGCGGTTGCCGGGCCCAGTCTTCGGCGAGTTGCACGGCATCGGCCTGCCCTGCCAGCAGACGCGCCAGGTCGCGCCGCCAGGCGGCTGCCAGCGTGGCGGCGTCCTCGTCCGTGTCGATGAGCTGCAGGGGCATGCGCAGCTGGTCGTGGTCGACACCGTCGGTGGACAGGTTCTGCCGGGCGAGCCATTGCCGCGCCACCTCCACCGGCGCCGGCGGCACGCGCAGCCGGCGGCAGCGGCTGCGAATGGTGGGCAGCAGGCGATCCGGCGCATCGCTGATGAGCAGGATGTGGGTGCCGGCGGGCGGCTCTTCGAGGGTCTTGAGCAGGCTGTTGGCGGCAGCGATGGTGAGCCGTTCGGCGGGGTCGATCCAGCCGAGCCGCCCGGCCTGGTATTGCGCGGTCAGCTGCAGGCGACTGGTGAATGTGCGTATGCCGTCGACGCGAATTGCCGCGCCCGGCGTATCGGGCACGAGCCGGGAGACGTCGGCATGGGAGCCGATCTGCCACTGGCGGCAACTGGTGCACACGCCACAGGCGTCGCCATCACCGGCCGGTGCGTGACACAGCAGCGCACGGGCGAGACGGGCGGCGAAGCGGCGCTTGCCGACACCGGGTGGGCCGCAGACGAGCAGACCGTGCGCCATGCGACCGCGTTGCCGCGTGGTGACGATCTGTTGCCACAGCTGGTCGTGCCAGGGCAGCGGCGTGGCAGCGGGAAACAGCTCACTCACGTCAGGGATTCCAGAATGGCCCGTATGCGGGCGGAAACATCGGCCCTGGCGGCGCTGGCGTCGATGATGGCGTAGCGCTCGGGATTTTGCCGCGCGCGGCGGTGATAGGCGTCGGTGACGGCTGCATGAAAGGCCTGCGTTTCGTTGTCGAAGCGGTTGGTGTCACCGGCGCGGCCGCGGCGCGCGAGACCCTGGGCGGGCGGCAGGTCGAACAGCAGCACGCGATCCGGGCGGCGTTCGCCCTGCACGAGCTGTTCGAGCGTGGCCACGGCGGCATCGCCCAGGCCGCGCGCGGCGCCCTGATAGGCGTAACTGGCATCGGTGAAGCGATCGCTGATCACCCACTTGCCCGCTGCCAGCGCCGGTTCGATGACCTGTTGCAGATGGGCGGCGCGGGCGGCGAACATGAGCAGCAGTTCGCTCATGGCGGGCATGGGGCTGCCGTGGTCGGCCATGAGTACGTCGCGCACGGCTTCGCCCAGTGCGGTGCCGCCGGGTTCGCGCGTCAGCACGACTGTGTGGCCGCGGCTTTCGAGCCAGCTGCCGATGGACTGCAGATGCGTGCTCTTGCCGGCGCCCTCGCCGCCTTCCAGGGTGATGAAGCGCGCGCTCATGATCCGGCTCCGAGGCGCGCGAACATCATCGTTTCGTCTGCACCAGTCATGCGGGACAATCTAGCGGACATGGCGGCTATTGCAACTGGTACTTGGCCACGGCGCGGTTGTGCTCGGCCAGCGTGGCGGAGAACTTGTGCGTGCCGTCGCCGCGGGAGACGAAATACAGCGCATCGCCGTCCTGTGGATGCAGCGCGGCGTCGATGGCGGCGCGCCCCGGCATGGCAATGGGCGTGGGCGGCAGGCCGGCATGAATATAGGTGTTGTACGGCGTGTCGGTGCGCAGATCGCGGCGCGTGATGCGGGTTGCGGGATCGTCCTTGCCGTAGATGACGGTGGGATCGGTCTGCAGCAGCATGCCGCGCTGCAGACGGCGCGTGAATACGCCGGCAATGCGGCGGCGTTCGTCGGCGGCAGCGGTTTCCTTCTGGATGATGGAGGCCAGAATGAGCGCCTCGTAGGGCGTGTCGACGGCAATGTCGGCCTGCGCGCGCTGTGCCCAGGCTTCGTCCAGATAGTCCTGCATGGCATCGTAGGCGCGCCGGTAGATGGACAGGTCGGTGGCGCCGCGGCTGAAGAAGTAGGTATCCGGCATGAAGCGGCCTTCGGCGTGTTCATCGGCGTGCTCCAGCGCCGCCATGATGGCGGCGGCGTCGCTGTCTTGCAGTTCGTGATCGAGCGCCTCATGGCGGTCGATGGCGGCGCGCATCTGATCGAAGGTCCAGCCGTCGATCAGCGTGATGTGGTAGCGCACGGTGTCGCCGGAGGTCAGCAGGGCCAATATCTGCGCGGGTGTCTGCCCCGCCGGGATGTCGTACTCGCCGGTCTGAATGCGCCGCGCGGCGCCTTTCACATGGGCGAGCAGCGCAAAATACAAACGGTGACGCCGGTTGTCGATGACGCCGGCATCCTGCAGCAGCGCGGCAATGGCCTGAAAACCGGTGCCCGGTTCGATTTCGACACGAACCGCAGCACCGCTGACCAGCGCGCCGGCATAGAAGCGATACGCATCCGCCGCCACGGCAATGGTGGCGAGCACGCATACCAAGGTGAGCGATACAAGCAGACGACGCACGCAATCATTCTCCGGCGGTGGCGGCCAGCAGACGGCGGCAGCGAGCCGCCATGGCGAAACTGTACGGCAGGTACCGGTCCGCCAGCCGCGTGACGGGCACCGCGCCGCCGACACTGTTGCAGGCAATGGCGGCATCGGCGTGCCGGCAGGCGTCCAGCGTCAGCTCCATGGTGCGCACGGCGCTGTTGCTGCCCGCCAGCGCACCCATGATACGGGCGCGCGTGGCGCCGGCAACCCCGGCTTGCGTCAATGCGGGCGTGAGCCAGCGGCCGTCGATGCGCAGCAGCAGATTGCGCATGGTGGTGGCGATGACGAAACCGGCGCTGTCCAGCATGAGAGCGTCGGCCACGCCGCGCTGCGCACATTCCTGCCGCGCCAGTACCTGCTCCAGGCGATTCAGATGCTTGACACCGGCCAGTGCGGGCTGGCGCGCCAGACGCACGGCGGCGGGCATCAGTTGCAGCTGCTCGACGGGCTCCGGCAGGGCATGCGCCGACAGAATGCGCCGCGGTGTGTCCGCTCCGGCCGGCGCATAGCCGCGCCCACCGCTGCCGCGCGTGATGACGATCTTGAGCACGCCCTGCGCACGCTGGCGAAACAGGTGCCGCGCCTCGGTGCGCAGGAGGGTCGCATCGGGGAACGGCAGCAGCAGGCGTTCGCAGTCGTGGCGCAGGCGCGTCATGTGCGCCTGCCAGGCGACCGGCTCGTGGCGCGCCACGCGCAGAGTGCGGAACACGCCGTCGCCGTAGTTGAGGCCGCGATCGGTCACCGGCAGCCAATCGGCGGCGCTGCCATTGATCAGAACGCTATCCACTGCGGCATTCATGAGCCGGCGGCCAGGGCGCGCAGTACGCCCTGCGCCTTGACGCGCGTTTCCTGCAGCTCGCGCTGCGGATCGGAGGCGGCGACGATGCCGGCGCCGGCCTGCACCGTGAGCTGGCGGTCGCACTGCGTGATGGAGCGGATCAGGATGTTGACATCCATGCGCCCGCAGCGGCTGAGATAGCCGAAACTGCCGGTATAGGCGCCGCGGGGCGCGCCCTCCTGCCGGGCGATGAAGTCCATGCAGGGCCGTTTCGGACTGCCGGTGATGGAGGCCGCGGGAAACACGGCCCGCAACGCCGCACCGGGACCGACATCCGGACGCAGACGGCCACAGATACCGGACACGATGTGATGAACATGGGCGTAGCTCTCGACCACCATCGACTCCGCAACCGCGGTCGTGTGCAGCAGGCAGACGCCGGCCAGGTCGCGGCGCTGCTGCGCCACCAGCGTGGCGTGTTCGTGGCGCTCCTTCGGGTGTGCCAGCAACGCACGGCTCGCCGCCGCAGCAGAAGCCGCAGTGCGCGGCCGAGTGCCGGCAATGGGCCGGGTGCGTACCCGGCCCGCTCCGTCCAGCGCCAGCAGCCGCTCGGGCGATGAGCTGAGCACCGCCGCCCGACGCCAGCGCATGAGGCCGGAGAACGGCGCCGGATTGGCGGCGCGCAGAGCAGCGTACAGACGGGTCGGGTCGGTTGGCTGCAACAGTTCGCCGTGCCAGCTGCGCGCCAGATTGGCCTGTTCCAGCGCGCCGGCCTGAATTTGCGCGCGCGCCGCCGCCACCTGCTCGAGATAGCGCTGAGCGGGCTGTTCATGCATGCGTGCCGGCACGGGCGCGGCGTTCAGGGGCGTGTCCCAGCAGGCACTCAGATCGGTGCACAGGCTGCGCACGCAGGCGTGATCGTTATCTTCGGCCAGCAGATAGAGGCAGTCGCGGGCGCGGTCGCGGATGATCGCCGCCGGGCAGCGCACGGCGAGCGCCAGCGGCAAGGTCGTGTCCGGCGCAGGCAACGTCAGGGCCGGGTCGATGCGCGCGGCCAGCTCATAGCCGAGATACACGAACCAGCCGCCGATGAACGGCAGGCCGGTGGCGTTGGGCGCTGTGGCGGCGGCATGCGCCCGGTCCAGCGTCTGCAGAAAATCGCATGCTGCCGGGTCCGCGGTGCTGACCTCGATGGCCTGCTGCGGCAACGCGGGCAGCACATCGTAGCGGCTTTGCGCCGCCGCGCCGGCGCTGCTTTCCAGCAGGAACGGGTAACGCTCCGGAACTTGCGCAGCCAGCGCGAGCAGATCGACGGAGCGCCCCGCCAGCGGCAGCCGGGCGACGGCGACATCACCGCAATCGCGGATCTCCGGCGCTGCCGGCAAGGCGCTTGTCACACCACTGCCGGCGGCATCATGCTGCGCGCCGGAGCACCAGCGAGCCGTTGGTGCCGCCGAAGCCGAAGGAGTTGGATAGCACCGTATCGATGCGCATGTCGCGCGCGGTATGCGGCACGTAATCGAGCGTGCAGCCTGCGTCGGGTTGATCCAGGTTGATGGTCGGCGGTGCCACCTGGTCGCGTAGCGCCAACAGGCAGAAGATGGCCTCGGCGGAACCGGCCGCGCCGAGCATGTGGCCGGTCATGGATTTGGTGGAGCTGATCGCGATCCGTTCGGCGGCAGCGCCCATGATGGTGCCGATGGCCTGGCTTTCGGCGACGTCGCCAACCGGGGTCGACGTGCCGTGGGCATTGACGTAATCGACCGTTGCCGGGTCGATCTGCGCATCCTGCAGTGCGTTGCGCATGCAGCGCAGCGCGCCGCCACCGCCTGCCGCCGGCTGCGTGATGTGGTAGGCGTCGCCGCTCATGCCGAAACCGGCGACTTCGCCGTGGATGTGAGCGCCGCGTGCGCGCGCCTGTTCATATTCCTCGAGCACCAGCACGCCGGCGCCGTCCGACAGCACGAAGCCGTCACGGTCGACATCCCACGGCCGGCTGGCGGCTTCCGGGGCGTCGTTGCGGGTGGACAGGGCACGCGCGGCGCAGAAACCGGCCATGCCGATGGGATTGGCCGCCATTTCGCAGCCGCCGGCGAACATGGCATCGGCATCGCCGGCGGCGATCATGCGCGCGGCCAGGCCGATGTTGTGCGCGCCGGTAGTGCAGGCGGAGACGGCAGCGATGTTGGGGCCGTGCAGGCCCAGCTGAATCGACACCTGCCCCGCCGCCATGTTGGCGATGCTGCTGGGGATGAAGAACGGCGACACCTTCTTGGTGTTCTCGCCGGCATCATGAAACTTCTTGCAGGTTTCGTAGATGGTGCCAATGCCGCCGATGCCGGAGCCGATCGCCACGCCGACACGGTCGTTGGGATCGTTGTCCAGCGGCAGGCCGCTGTCCTCGAGTGCCTGCACGGCGGCGGCGACGCCGTAGTGCACGAACGCGTCGTAACGTCGTGCTTCCTTGCGCGCCATGTATTGCGTCACGTCGAAACCCCGGATCGGCCCGCCGAAGCGGGTCGGAAAGCCGGAGATGTCGAAGCTATCGATGGGCGTGATGCCGCTCCGGCCGGCCAGAATGGCCTCCCAGGAGGATTCGACATCCAGCCCCATGGGCGAAATCAGCCCCATGCCGGTGACGACCACGCGGCGCTGTCTCATGGCAGTTTCCCTTGCTGACGGGATCCAACACACCGCCGACAAGTGACGTTGCCGGCGCGTACGGAAGGATATGCTGACGTATCAGCTGTCGGCATGGGTCTTGATGTAATCGACCGCGTCCTTGACGTTGACGATCTTTTCCGCTTCCTCGTCGGGAATGTCGATCTCGAACTCCTCTTCGAGCGCCATCACCAGCTCCACGGTGTCCAGTGAATCGGCACCCAGGTCATCGACGAACGATGCCTCGATCGTCACCTGATCCTCCTCGACACTGAGTTGCTCGGCAATGATTTTCTGTACTCGCTCTTGAACGCTGCTCATCGGATTACTCCTTTTTCAAGCCATGTGCCTTGTCCGCACATACGGGTGGTGTGTATGAAGTGCGCGTATTCTAGGGAAAAAAACAAATGGTCGCTACATCGAGGGTCGAACTGCATGTTCGGCCGCTGCACAGGGCTCAGCCGCCCATATGCAGTCCGCCGTTGATGTTGAGTGTCTCGCCGGTGATGTAACCCGCAGCCGGGGATGCAAGAAATGCCGCCGCGGCGGCGATGTCATCGACCGATCCCAGCCGCTGCAAGGGAATCCGGGCCAGCATGGCGTCGCGGGTGCCTTCATCCAGGGCGTCGGTCATGTCCGTTTCGATGAAACCGGGGGCGATGGCATTGACGGTAATCTGGCGCGAGCCGACTTCGCGCGCAAGCGAGCGCGTGAAGCCGATCAGACCGGCCTTGGCGGCAGCGTAGTTGGTCTGCCCGGCATTACCCATCTGACCGACCACCGAGGCAATGTTGACGATGCGCCCTGCGCGCGCCTTCATCATGCCGCGCAGGGCGGCGCGGCAGACGCGGTAGACGCCGTTCAGGTTGGCGTCGATGACGCTGTTCCAGTCCTGTTCACCAAGGCGCAGCAGCAGGTTGTCGCGATTGATCGCGGCATTGTTGATGACAATGGTCGGCGCGCCGTATTGCTTGCCGATGTCCCGCAGCAGGCTGCCGACGGCATCGGCATCGGTGACATCGAGCACGTGACCATGACCGGCCACATCCGCCTGCGCGAGACGCTGGTCGATGCGCTGTGCGCCCGCGTCGCTGGTGGCGGTGCCGACCACTTCGGCGCCGCGTGCGGCCAGCAGGTCGGCAATGGCGGCGCCGATGCCCCGGGATGCGCCGGTGACCAGCGCCACACGCCCGGACAAGCTCTCAAGACTCATTGTTCTCCCTTCGCCTCGCGGTCCCTGTTGTTGCAAATATGACCGAATGATTCGTGGCGCGGCCTACTATACCGCAACCAGGCCCGCGTGTATGCCATCGGCATTGCGCAGAGCTATGGTCTGCACCTGCTTGTCGATACGCTTGTTCAGACCCGACAGCACCTTGCCGGGGCCGCATTCCAGCATCAGCCGGCAACCGGCCGTGCTCATGGCCCGCACGGTGTCGCTCCACAGCACTGACTGCGCCAGCTGCGCCACCAGTGCCTCGCGCATGCCATCCGCCGTGTCGCGCGCGCGGGCATCTATATTGTGCAGGACCGGAATGTGCGGTTCCTGCAGCGGCACGTCGCGCAGCTCTGCAGCCAGCTGCTCGGCGGCCGGCGCCATGAGGGCGCAATGCGACGGCACGCTGACCGCGAGTGTCTTGACCAGCTTGGCGCCCTGCTCGCGGGCACGTTCGGCGGCGACGCCGACGGCGTCGGCATGGCCGGCGACCACGACCTGGCGCGGCGCGTTGAAATTGGCCGGCGCCACCAGATAGTCGTCGCCGGTGCTGACATCCGCGCACACTTCGCGCACGGCATCATCACTCAGGCCGATGACAGCCGCCATGGCACCCGCGCCGGGGCGCACTGCCGCCTGCATGGCGCGGCCGCGCAGCTGCGTCAGGCGCAGGGCGTCGTCGAATGCCAGCGCGCCCGCCGCCACTAGCGCTGCGTATTCGCCCAGGCTGTGGCCGGCGAGCCAGGCCGGATCCTTGCCGCCGCGCGCCTTCCAGGCACGCCACACGGCGATGTTGGCCGCCAGCAGCGCCGGCTGGGTGTATTCCGTCTGATCCAGCAGCCCATCGGCATCCTTCGCCACCAGTGCGGCCATGTCATAGCCCAGCACGGCGCCAGCTTCGGCCCAGGTGTCGGCAATCGCGGGGTCGGTCTCGCCCAGCTCGGTGAGCATGCCGACGGACTGGGCGCCCTGTCCCGGAAACAGCATTGCAAATTGCGTCATGATGGACTGCTACAGCGTATGGAAACGTGCCCGGCATGATACCCGCCGCCGGGTTTCTTGACCATGCTCTGCTAGACTCGGCCGCCATGGAGAGTGCCATGATCCGACCTGAACTGACTGTTGCCACCGTGCTGGAGGATGGCGGTCGCTTCCTGCTGGTGGAGGAGCGCGCCCATGGCCGCGTGGTGTTCAATCAGCCGGCCGGCCATGTCGAGCCGGGCGAGACGATTGCCGCCGCCGCGCGCCGCGAAACGCTGGAGGAAACGGGCCGACAGGTGACACTGCAGGCGCTGCTGGGCGTCTGGTACTGGCCGCATGCGCCGAGCGGCGACAGCATTCTGCGCTGCGCCTTCAGTGCCGTGATCGATGCCCATGATGCCGCACGCCCCTTGGATGATGTCATTGTGGCCACACATTGGCTGTCACACGATGAACTTCTGACCCGGCAGGCGCAGTTGCGCAGTCCGCTGGTGCTGGCTGCCATTGATGCCTGGCTGGATGGCGTGCGCCTGCCGTTGCATGCCATTCATTCCTTGACCGATGCGTAACCTGCAAACCGACAATCCGCAACGCGTCATCGTCGGCATGTCCGGCGGTGTCGACTCGTCCGTCGCCGCTCTGCGCCTGCTGCAGGCCGGCCACGACGTCGAGGGCCTGTTCATGTTCAACTGGAGCGAGGACGAAACCGGGCGCTGCCAGGCCGCCGCCGATTGCGACGATGCCGCCGAGGTATGCGCGGCGCTGGGCATTCCGCTGCACCGGGCGGACTTCTCGCGCGAGTACAAGGAGCGCGTGTTCCGTCATTTCGTCGACGGTTACGCTGCCGGTCGCACGCCCAATCCGGATATTCTGTGCAACCGGGAGATCAAGTTCGACGCCTTTCTGCAGCACGCCGAACGTCTCGGTGCCGATGCCATCGCCACCGGGCATTACGCGCGCATTGAGCATGCCGGGCCACAGCCACGGCTGCTGCGCGGTGTCGATGCGGGCAAGGATCAGTCGTATTTTCTGGCGGCGGTGCCGGCCGCGGCGCTGGCACGCGTGCTGTTTCCGCTCGGCGATCTGCACAAGTCGGAGGTGCGCGCCATCGCGCGCGACAACGGCCTGAGCGTGCATGACAAGGCCGACAGCACCGGCGTGTGCTTCATCGGCGAGCGCGACTTCGAAGGCTTCCTGCGCCACTACATCGCCGGGCGCACGGGACCCATTCGCGTCAGCGGCGGCGCGCTCGACGGGCGCACCATCGGCAGCCACGACGGCCTCGTCTACTACACCATCGGGCAACGCAGGGGACTGGGCCTGGGCGGTGTGCAGGGCGCCGCCGACGGCCCGTGGTTCGTGGCACACAAGGATGTGCAGAACAACACTCTGTGGGTGACACAGCAGGCCGATCATGCAGCGCTGACGCAAACCACACTGGATACGCTGGCGCCGCAATGGATCGGCCCGCCACCCGCCCTACCACTGCGCTGCAGCGCACAGGTGCGCTATCGCCAGCGCGCCATCGACTGCGAGTTGGCGGCAAATGCGGACGGCGGTCTGCATGTGCGCTTCGACAAACCACCGCGCGCCATTGCCGCCGGCCAGTATGCGGTGTTCTATGCCGATGACGTCTGCCTCGGCGGCGCCGAGATCGACGCCACGCAGACCGGCAGCACACCGCTGCAAGCGCATACGGCATGAGCCGGCGCCTGCAGGACCAGATACTGGCGCTGGCCGGTGTGGCCCAGTTCGCACTGCATGCCCACGAGTTGGCCAGCGCCGGGCGCGATGCCAGCGAACGCGTACGGGTGGCGCGGCGCGCCATCTTCAGCACCGATCCGGACAGCGTCATCGACGTGTACGGCGATCTGGCCGACATCAGTACGGGCATGGACTACCTCGAGCGGCAGTTCGGCGGCTTCCGCAGCAACACCGAGGCGGCGCTGGTGGCGCGCTACATGGGCCAGCTGCTGCGGCTGGCCGCACGTCTGCAGAAGAACAGTACCGCCGGCGACCGCATCCGCGGCGCCATCGACCGCGCCCGGTTGGTGGAGGCAAGCGAGGCCGAGCGCATTCTTGCCGAGGGTTACCAGGCGGCCATCAGCCCCATGAAGCCACGCATCATGCTGCGCGGTCACCCAAGCTATCTGGAGAATCCGGTCATTCAGGCGCGCGCCCGCACCCTGCTGCTGGCCGGCATTCGCTGCGGCTACATGTGGCGCCAGCGCGGCGGCAGTTTTCCGGCCCTGCTGTTGCGCCGCAAGGCACTGCTGCAGGCCCTGCGCACAGTGCGGGCAGACGCGGACGCAGCCTGATGCGATAGCCGCGGCAGTGAAGTTTGCCCACCCGAACGCTATAATGAGGCCGCTTCGGTTCCTTTGCACCGCCTGCGCAACATTCCATTTGTCTGGAGACGATTTCTATGAGTGACAGCTTCAATACCCGCGCGCAAATCACCGCCGGGGGACGCAGCTACGATTATTTCAGCCTGAAGACGTTGGAGCAGCAGTTTCCCGATGTCGCGCGCCTGCCCTACTCGCAGAAGATCCTGCTGGAAAACCTGCTGCGCAACGAAAACGGCACCACCGTCAAGGCCGATGACATCAAGGCGCTGGCGAACTGGGATGCGAAAGCGGAGCCGGACACCGAAATCGCCTTCACGCCGGCACGGGTGGTGCTGCAGGATTTCACCGGCGTGCCCGCCATTGTCGACCTGGCCGCCATGCGCGACGCCATGGACGATCTCGGCGACCAGCCGGACAAGATCAACCCGCAATCGCCGGCCGAGCTGGTCATCGACCATTCGGTGATGGTCGACCACTACGGCAGCGATGACGCCTTCACGCTCAATGCGCAACTTGAATTCAAGCGCAACAAGGAGCGCTACGCCTTCCTGCGCTGGGGCCAGGGCGCGTTCGACAATTTCAAGGTGGTGCCACCGGATACCGGCATCGTCCACCAGGTCAACCTGGAATACCTCGGCCGCGTCGTGTTCGGCAACGAGGACAACGGCCTCGCCTACCCCGATTCGCTGGTCGGCACCGACTCCCACACCACCATGATCAACGGTCTCGGCGTGCTCGGCTGGGGCGTGGGCGGCATCGAAGCCGAGGCAGCCATGCTGGGGCAGCCGATCACCATGCTCATTCCGCAGGTGGTGGGCTTCAAGTTCAAGGGCAGGCTGCCGGAAGGCTCCACCGCCACCGACCTCGTGCTGACGGTCACGGAAATGCTGCGCGACAAGGGCGTGGTCGGCAAGTTCGTCGAATTCTACGGCGACGGCCTGGCCAATCTGCCGCTGGCGGATCGCGCCACGCTCGGCAACATGTCGCCGGAATACGGCGCCACCTGTGCCATCTTCCCGATCGATGACGAAACCATTCGCTACATGAAGATGACGGGCCGCGACGACGCGCAGTGCGAGCTGGCGGAAACCTATGCGAAGGCACAAGGCCTGTGGCGCGAGAACGGCCAGGCCGATCCGGTCTACAGCGATACGCTGGAGCTGGATCTGTCGACCGTGGAACCGTCGCTGGCCGGCCCCAAGCGACCGCAGGACCGCGTGCGCCTGTCCGACATGCAGACCACCTACCGGCGCGAAGTGGAGCCGTTTCTGGCGGAACGCGCCGCGCGTGCGGCCAAGTCCGCCGACATGGACCGCGCCGAAAACGAAGGCGGCCCGGTGGCGAATGGCAACGGCGGCACCGCAGAGGTGAGCTACAAGGGCACCGACTTCGAGCTCAAGGATGGCTCGGTGGTGATCGCCGCCATCACCTCCTGCACCAACACGTCGAACCCGGCGGTCATGATCGGCGCCGGCCTGTTGGCGCGCAACGCCCTGCGCAAGGGCATGAACGTCCAACCCTGGGTCAAGACGTCGCTGGCGCCCGGTTCCAAGGTGGTCACCGACTACCTGGCGCAGGCCGGCCTGGACGACGACCTCGACCAGCTCGGCTTCCACCTAGTCGGCTACGGCTGCACAACCTGCATCGGCAACTCCGGGCCACTGTCGGATCCGATCAGCGACGCAGTGCGTGACCATGACTTGAATGTCGCCTCGGTACTGTCCGGCAACCGCAACTTCGAGGGCCGCGTGCACGGCGACGTGCGCATGAACTTCCTCGCCAGCCCACCGCTGGTGGTGGCCTATGCACTGGCCGGCACCATCGACACCAACCTGACTGAGGATCCGCTGGGCAAGGACGCCGACGGCAACGACGTCTACCTGAAGGACATCTGGCCGTCGCAGGCCGAAATACAGCAGATGATCGAGTCATCGCTGGACCCGGACATGTTCGTCAAGAGCTACGGCGACGTGTTCGCCGGCGACGAGCGCTGGAAGGGCCTGGATGTGCCGGAAGGCGAAATCTACCAGTGGGACGCGGACAGCACCTATGTGCGCAACCCGCCCTACTTCGAAGGCATGACCAGCGAAGTGGAGGATCTGCAGCCGATCCACGGCGCCCGCTGCCTGGCGCTGCTGGGTGATTCGGTCACCACCGACCACATCTCGCCGGCCGGCGCCATTCCCAAGGATTCGCCGGCGGGTCGGTATCTGCGGGAAAAGGGTGTGCGGCCGCTGGAGTTCAACTCCTACGGTTCGCGCCGCGGCAATCACGAGGTCATGATGCGCGGCACCTTCGCGAACGTGCGCCTGCGCAACCAGCTGGCGCCCGGCACCGAAGGCGGCTGGACGCGTCATCAGCCCTCGGGCGAGGAAATGTCGATCTACGATGCGGCCATGAAGTACGCCGACGAAGGCACGCCGCTGGTGGTGCTGGCCGGCGCCGAATACGGCACCGGCTCGTCACGCGACTGGGCCGCCAAGGGCACCCTGCTGCTGGGCGTCAAGGCCGTGATCGCCACCTCGTTCGAGCGCATCCACCGCTCCAACCTGATCGGCATGGGCGTTCTGCCGCTGCAGTTCCGCGACGGCGACGATGCCGAATCTCTGGGACTGGACGGCACCGAAACCTTCGATTTCGCAGGGCTGGCAGCCAACGCAGAGGCAGTCACCGTCAAAGCGATGCGGGAAGACGGCAAGACGACCGAATTCACCGCCAAGGTGCGCATCGACACGCCCATGGAGTGGGATTACTACCTCCACGGCGGCATCCTGCAATACGTGCTGCGGCAACTGGCCGCCTGATCCGACCAAGATCAACCTGACAGGCCCCGCCACTGGCGGGGCCTTTTCATTTGCCCCATTGCGAGTATGTACCTGCACGTGATTTTCGCCTTTTTCGAAACTGTCGATGGTTCCTCGCCGGCAGGCCGGCTCCTACAGGCCGAACACACCTGTAGGAGCGTGCCCGTACGCGATTTTCGGCCTGTTCCGATCTGTCGATGGTGCCTCGCCGGCGGGCCGGCTCCTACATCCAACCACACTACCCGTAGCACGCGATTGCCGCCCATTTCGAATTTATCGATGGTGCCTAGCCGGCGGGCCGGCTCCTACAGGGGCATCACGGCGGTGGTTGATCAGGATTGCCGGCGCAAAATTCCTTCCACGGTCTGTAGATCCGCCAGCGTGTCCACACCGGGTCCGGGCAGGGCCACGGCTTCGGCCATTTGAATGGTCATGCCCAGATCCAGGGCGCGCAGCTGTTCGAGTGATTCGATCTGTTCGAGGGCGCCGGGTGCGGCGGCGGCAAAGCGTTGCAGGGCTGCGACGCGATAGGCATAGATGCCGAGATGGCGGCGCGTCTGTGCTGTCAGTCGTGCACCGGCGCCGGCGCGGTGCCACGGGATGGGCGCGCGACTGAAGTACAGGGCGTGACCGCGGGTGTTCTGCACCACCTTGACGATGTCGGGGCTGTGCAGTTCATCGATATGCGTCAGCGGCGTGCAGGCCGTGGCGAGCTGCGCCGGCGATTGCGCCAGCGTGTGCGCCACCTGGTCGATCAGGGCCGGTGGCATGAGTGGTTCGTCGGCCTGCAGATTGACGATTATGGTGTCATCCGCCCAGCCCCGATCGGCCGCCACCTGTGCGATGCGGTCCGTGCCGCTGGTGTGATCGGCGCGTGTCATGGCGGCGTCGACGCCTGCCGCGGCTGCCGCCTGCGCCACAGCCGCATCATCGGTGGCGACCACCACTCGTTGCGCAGCGCTGGCCCGCGCCCGATCGCACACATGTGCCAGCATGGGGCGCCCGGCAATGGGGCGCAGCACCTTGTCCGGCAGGCGCGTGCTGGCACGGCGCGCCGGGATGACGACGGTGAAGCTCATGCCCGTTGTGCGCCGTGTGTCGGCGCGGCCTGATGCAGGCAGGTTTCGAGCAGTGCTGCGAGACGCTGTTCACTGGTCGGCGCCAGAGCCACGCGCACCGGCACGTACCAGTGGCGCCGATCGGCCCGGGCACGGCATTTGACGGCGTCCTTTTCGGTCATCAGTACCGGCAGATCATCGTTGAAGCGAATGTCCGCGGAGCGGAAATCATGGTGGTCGGGGAAATGGTGCGGGATGACATCGATGTCGTGGCGGCGCAGCATGTCGAAGAAACGTTGCGGTGCCCCGATGCCGGCCAGTGCATGCACCCGCTGGCCGGCAAATGAGGCCAACGCATGCAGATTCTCCGGCAGACAGGTTTCACAGTTGCGCACCGGGCGCACGCTGTCCGGCACCAGCTGGAAGTCGCCGTGCGGGCCATGCTCCAGCTGCAGATCCACGCCGGCCAGGCGGCTGCATGGTTCGCGCAGCGGGCCGGCCGGCAGCAGGCGGCCGTTGCCGTGGCCGCGTTCGCCATCGATGACGGCGATTTCCAGGTCGCGCGCCAGTGCATAATGCTGCAGACCGTCATCGGCGACGATGACATCAACACCGTATTCCTCCACCAGCAGATGCGCGCCGCGCGCGCGCACCGGGTCCACCACCACGGTGGCGTCGCCGCGCGCGGCCAGCAGGACCGGCTCATCACCGGCCACGGCGGCCGGCGTGGTCGGCTTGACGTGCAACGGATAGGTTGACGAACGACCGCCGTAACCGCGCGACACGATGCCGACATGCAGTCCGCGCCGGTGCAGGTGATGGGCGATCCAGGCGGTCAACGGCGTCTTGCCGTTGCCGCCGACGGTGATGTTGCCGACGACGATGACCGGCACCGGCAGTCGCCTGCTCTTCAGCCAACCCTGTCGGTACGACCACCGACGCATGGCCACGGCGGTTGCATACGCAGCGCCGAGCGGCAGCAGCAACAGCGACCAGCCGTGGTGTCGGTACCAACTTCGTTCCAGTGCATTGGCCATGTGCACGACCCTGTTCTCCTGACAGGCGGCAACCATACCAGTAGTCGACCACAATTGCCGCAATGCTGCTCAACCTGCCGGACCACGGCCCGCGCGGTCGGGTTGCGGCAGCTGCCAGAAGCGCGCGTGGCGGACACGCCGCCGCTGCACGGTGAGTGCCTGGCCGGGAACAACTTCTGCGGTCAGCGCCCCGCTGAACGCCGTATCCAGAACGCGGGCGTCCTGCTGCCGGTAGCGCGCCACAACCGCTGCGGAAGGGAAATCCCAGCGATTCTTCCAGCCGCTGGAGACGAGCGCATACGCCGGTGCCACCGCCGCGACGAAGACTGCAGTGGAAGAGGTATCGCTGCCGTGATGCGGTACCACGATGATGTCCGCCGCCAGCTCGGCACCGGCACTTTGCACCAGCGCCTGCTCGGCGGCGGCCTCGATGTCGCCGGTGAGCAGGGTGGTGCCGCCGGCGGCGGTGATACGCACGACACAGGAAGCATTGTTGGTGCTGGTACCGTCCGGCACGTCTTGCGGATGCAGCACGCGAAAGGCGACGCCATCCCACTGCCAGGAGTGGCCGGCGCGGCAGGGCACGGGCGCCTGTGCGCCGATATGCTTACGCACCGGAAACTGCTGCAGCAGGGCCTGACTGCCGCCGATGTGATCCATGTCGGCGTGGCTGATCATGAGCGTGTCGATGTGGTCGATGCGGGCATGGCGCAGGAACGGCGCGACGATGGCGGCGCCGGTATCAAAGCCGGTGCGGTATTTCGGCCCGGCATCGTAGACCAGCACATGGTTGCGCGTGCGCACCACCACCGCCAGGCCCTGTCCCACATCGAGCACATGCAGGCGGTAGCCGCCGGGCGGAATGGCCTGGCCCGGCGGCTGCCAGCCGAGCAGCAGCGGCAGCACCAGCACCGCTCCCAGCCAGCGTCCCGGCAGGCCGCGCGGCGCGAACAGCAGCGCAATGCCGGCCACTGCCGCAACAACCATGACCAGCCCTGCCGGCTGCAGCATGAATGCCAGTGGCCAGTGCGCCACCTGTTCCAGCGGCTGCCACATGCCCGCCAGCAGATCGGCCCACAGCCGCAGCCATGGCGCACCGAGCGCCGGCCAGATCAACAGCGCCAGCATGCACAGCAACAGCAGCGGCACGTAGATGCCGGCCATCGGAATGAGCAGCGCATTGACCAGCGGCGACACCAGCGATGCCTGATTGAAGAAGTACAGCGTGATCGGTACCAGACCGATCGAGATACCCAGCTGGAGACGCAGGAACAGCAACCATTTGTTGCGCGCCGGCGTCTGCACCAGATAGACGATCCAGGCGACGGCACCGAACGACAGCCAGAAACCGGGCGCCAGCACGGCACGCGGCTGCCAGACGACGACGATGATGGCAGCCAGCGCCAGTACGCGGCCGAAGCTGATATGGCGCGTGTGCAGCAGCGCCAGCAGGCCGGCGGCGAGCATGAGCACGGCGCGCAGCGAAGGCAGCCCGAGCCCGGCCAGCAACGCATAGATCCAGCCGCCGACCAGCGCCGCCAGTGCCGCGACGCCGAGCACGGGCACCTGCCAGGGCAGGCGCAGCAGCAGCCAGCGCGCCAGCAGCAGGATCCAGCCCGCCACCAGGCCGATGTGCAGACCGGAAATGGCCACCAGGTGGGTGGTGCCAGTACGCCGGAAAACATCCCACTGCGCATCGCTGATGCGCGTTTTCACTCCGACCGTGAGCGCCTCGATGATGCCGCGCATGGGGTGCTCGCCGAGCACACTGCCGATGCGCTGCACCGCCAGCGCGCGCAGAGTATCGACAGGTGCCGCCCGCCCCGCCTGCGCGCAGGAGCGGCCCGTCTTGACATAGCCGGTGGCATCAACGCCCTTGCGCCACAGCCAGGCTTCGTAGTCGAAACTGCCGGCATTGGCCGAGCCATGCGGTGCCGACAGCTTGACGGTCAGTTGTCGGCAGTCCCCCGGTTGCAGCGGCGGTGCCTCGCCGTACCAGGACAGACGCAGACGCGATGGCGCCGTGTCGGCAGCGAACACGAAGCGGGTGCGGATCGCCCCCGCTTCCGGCAACCCGGCGACATGGCCGCGCACCTGGTGCACCGTGCCGTCCTGTGCCGCGGGCAGACGCGCGGCCATGTGCTGGCCGGCGAGAATGGTCGTCCAGGCGGCGGTCAGCAGCATTGCGGCAAACAGCGTCCGACCGGGGAAACGCAGCAGGCAGATGCCGAGCGCGGGCACGAACCATGCCAGCGGCAGCAGTGACGGCAGTGCCTGCACCAGACAGGCGCCGGCAATCACTGCCAGCGCCTGCAGGCGCAGATCGTGATCTAGCCGTGCGCCAGCTGGACGGGCTCCGTGTGCACCAGGCATCCGTTTTCCAGCGTACGCACGTCGTCCATGCGACGGGCCAGTTCCCGGTCATGCGTGACCAGCACGAGGCTGGTGCCGAGCGAGGCGTTGAGTGCCAGCATGCGGTCGAAAACCCCCATGGCGGTGCGATGATCCAGGTTGCCGGTCGGCTCGTCGGCGAGAATGCAATCCGGCCGCGTCACCAGTGCGCGGGCCACGGCGGCGCGCTGGCGTTCGCCACCCGACAATTCGGTGGGCTTGTGCTCCAACCGCGCACCCAGGCCCACTTCCTCGAGCAGCTCGCGCGCCGCGTCGAATGCCTCGGTCTGACCGCTGCGCCGGATCAGCAGGGGCATGGCCACATTCTGCAGGGTGGTGAATTCCGGCAGCAGGTGATGAAACTGATAGATGAAGCCGAGCGAGCGGTTGCGCAGCCGGCCGCGCGCCGCATTCGACAGGCGTGCCATGTCCCGGCCCTGGATCAGCACCTGCCCCGACGTAGGCGTATCAAGGCCGCCGAGCACATGCAGCAGAGTCGACTTGCCGGAGCCGGAAGCCCCCACCACGGCTATGCGATCGCCCGGCTGCACGGTCAGGTCGACGCGCTCCAGCACGGTGAGCGGTTCGTGCACGCCGGGGAAGGTCTTGCGCACGCCCTCGCAGGTCAGCACGGCAGTGGTGTCAGTCATAGCGCAGCGCCTCCGCAGGTTGTACACGCGATGCGCGCCAGGCCGGGTACAGTGTCGACAGGAAGGACAGCCCGAGAGCCATGGTGACGATACGGATGATATCGCTCTGGTGCAGCTCGGCGCGCAGCTGGTTGATGTAGTAGACGTCGGCCGGCAGCAGATCAGTATGCAGTATCTGCTCGATCACCGGCACGATGTTGTCGACGTTGAGCGACAGTAGAATGCCCAGCACGACGCCGATTATGGTGCCGAACACACCGATGACACTGCCCTGCACCATGAAGATCGACATCACCGAGCGCGGTTTCATGCCCAGCGTGCGCAGGATGGCGATGTCACTCTGCTTGTCGGTGACCACCATCACTAGGGTGGAGACGATGTTGAAGGCGGCGACGGCGATGATCAGGCTGAGAATGATGAACATGACCGTCTTTTCGGTGGCGATGGCGTGAAAAAAGTTGGCGTGCTGGCGCGTCCAGTTCGTCACCCGCAATGACGGCGGCACGAACAGGCGTAGCTCACGCGACACGTCCGGCGCGGCGAACAGATCATCGAGACGCAGGCGCAGACCCGTGACGGTGCCATCGAGACGGTACAGCGCCTGTGCGTCGGTCATGTGGATGAAGACCATGCCGTGATCGTATTCATACATGCCCACCTCGAACACGCCTGCCACGGTGAAACGGCGGAAGCGGGGCACGACCCCGGCCGGCGTGACGCTGGCGGTCGGGATCAGCAGATCCACATGATCACCCAGACCGACGCCGAGCGTGAACGCCAGCTCGGAGCCGATGACGATGCGGTAGTCGCCGCTCTGCAGGTTGTCGAAGGCGCCGGCCACCATGTTGTCGCCGACATCCGATACCGTCATTTCCTCGTCCGGCAGCACGCCGCGCAGCATGACACCGCTCATGCGCGAACCGGCGCGCAGCATCGCCTGACCGTTGATAAACGGCGCCGAACCGTCGACGCCGTCCACGCGCGCGCCGATTTCCCGCTGCAGCATCTGCCAGTCGGCGAGATTGTCATCAGCGGACAGCACTTCCACGTGCGAAGCCATGCCGAGAATGCGGTCGCGCAGTTCGGATTCGAAACCGTTCATCACCGACAGCACGGTGATGAGCAGCATCACCGCCAGTGCGATGCCCCCCATCGAAATCGACGAGATGAAAGAGATAAAATGGTTGCGGCGCTTGGCACGGGTATACTTGAGGCCGATGTAGAGTTCGAGCGGTCTGATCATGGCCGCGCATTTAACCACAGATGGGCACGCGGACGAAGCACGCGACGACCGCAACAGCAAGGGGGGAGCAACAGCATCATGACGATAGGATCTCGAAATTCCATTTTGGTTCACACCATCCTGCCTGCACTGGCACTTGCTCGCGCAGCACCGCCGGCGGGTGCGGACACCACTACGGAAATGCGCACCGGCACCGTGCTGGGCATGCCACGCGCCGGCAAGGGCCCGCCGCGCGGCGCACTCGATCTGCCGCGGCGCGCGGCGAGCCGCAACGGCACGCGGCGGTCGGCGAGCCGCCGATCACGCGCTGGGATTATGGAACCTCTGATTAAACCACACGGCTCGCGTTTGTGTCCCAAAAGGTCCGTCTCCAAGGCGCCCGGCGCAGTGCCGTAGCCGGGACTACGGTCAAGCCGGGCAACGCAGGAGTCGGGCCTTTTGGGCCAAACCCCTTCGG
>Ga0079226_10001001_pt1 | contig 21287 bp, 23 predicted proteins | sample Poulit2014_FD_76345 | JGI IMG/M metagenome (GOLD analysis project Ga0079226, IMG submission 76345) | Agricultural soil microbial communities from Georgia to study Nitrogen management - Poultry litter 2014 | ecosystem: Environmental > Terrestrial > Soil > Agricultural land | place: USA: Georgia... | reverse complement strand
CGTTTATATGAATGCTGAGGAAATAATCCGCGCCCCGACTATTGTCCGTTCATTCAATGTGACTGTTTTGTCGTCGTTCAGGACATTTTCATCGATACGCCTCTATATTCTGCTAGATGTTTCCTGACCGCCGAGGCAATCTGCAATGCAATATCTTTTTCGCGCAGACCATTTCCGACGGCCCCGGAACCGATTCCGCCGTGATCAGGGTCGATAAAAATTTTCACCATAAAAAATCTCTTCTCACTTGTTAATAAATGAAAGGAGTGCCAATTAATTCACACGAATGCACTGCATAAAACATATATTTTTCATTTCAGCGGAATCTGGAAAGAGAATGTATTTTTTCCTGCTTCCGAATGAACTTGCATCTTGCCGCCATGATTTTCTACAATTTCTTTAGCGATGGCAAGCCCTAAGCCGGTTCCCCCAGTTTCGCGGTTGCGGGATTGATCGACCCGATAGAAGCGATTAAAAAGTTGGCTTTGTGCATCTTTCCCGATTTCGATTCCTGGATTTGTCACAGAAATATCGTAATATTCCGCGTTTTTTTGGCCGGAAATGTGAATCGGCCCATGTCCTTTATAGTAGCGAATCGCATTGTCAATCAAATTATTCAACACTTGCCGGATGCCTTCCGGATGGATATAAACGATTTTATCCTCGACATCCAACTCTGCATTCAACCTTTCTTCTTCCATCCTCCAGGAGAACATCTGGACGCATTCCTCTACAATCGGTTTGATTGCAACGCCTTCTTTCTCCTGGCTTGCCTTAGCGACAGGGTCATTCCACTCGTTTAAATGTTCCATCTGCTCCATCAAGGCTGTCAATTGTTCCGCTTGTCCGTGAAGCGCTTCAAACAAGCGGAAATCCGCTTCGATATCTCCAGCCTTTAGCGCGTGAAGATACCCAGTCAAATTGGCTATCGGCGTTCTTAGGTCATGAGAAATATCTGCCACAAGCTTTTTCCGGTATCGGTCATTATCTTTAAGCTGCTCAATCAGTTCATTATAGTGGGAAATCAGTTGGCCGATCTCATCATTGGACGAAGCAGGAAGCGGTTCGGGGTAATGGCCATGTTTCAAACTCTTCGTCGATTCAATGAGCATCTTCACTGGATTGATCAGTTTTTTCGTGAAATAAAAATGGACGATGCTGCTGAAAAAAACCGCGATACCGGCAAACAACAATACATACTGAAACAAAGTCGCATTAAACTGCTGCTGCCTTATTGCAGAAAAATCGCCCATGCCGCCGACTAAAAAACAAGCGGTATGATAAATCGCCCATCCGCTAAGCAAAATCGCCCCTGCGATGACAACCATATTCAAACTCGTCAATCGCCACAAAAATCCTTTAGGGACAAACCTCTGCAATAACTTATGAAAGAACAAATTTATACCCCATTCCCCTTATTGTTTTGACACGTTTAGGCTTCGAAGGGACTTCTTCTATTTTTTCCCGCAACTTTTTGATATGGGCGTCAATCGTACGGTCCAATATGTCTTGTTCATCATAGGTGTATAATTCAGTCACTAATTGTTCTCGAGTAAAGACTGTATCCGGATGGGACATGAGCAAATACAACAGTTCGAATTCATGTTTTGTCAAATGAATGGGTTTGTCATAAAGGAGCACTTCTCTTTTTCGAGGCATGATGCACAACCCATCATACGCAATTTTTTGGCAAACGAGTCCTGTCCGGCGCAGCATCGCTTCTACATGAGCGACAAGTTCATCCGGATTGAATGGTTTTGTCATATAATTATCCGCTCCCATGCGCAATCCGCTAATTTTATCCCCAATCTGGGATTTGGCAGATAACATCATGATCGACACTTCTTTATTGTTCAAGTCTTCTCGAACCCATTTGCAAAATTGTTCACCGCTTAATTTAGGCAACATCAAATCAAGGATGATCAAGCAGGGATGGTGCTTCAAAAAAAGTTCTTGCGCTTTTTCGCCATCCGCTGCCTCAATGACGTCATAGTCGTTTTTTTCCAAATAAATGCGAAGCAAATTGCAAATCATCTCATCGTCTTCTACGACTAAAATTGTTTCTTTCATCTTAGTCACCCTATCATCGTGAGTCAGACTCAATTCATTTGTTCAAATTCTTGAACCATCAAATCATAGTTTAAAGGCCCGACCGCTATATTATGGATTTTTCCTTCCGAATCAATCAAATAGGAGGTCGGCAGCGCTTGCGCATTATAAATATTGCCGACGACAGTTTCTTCATCCTTCAGCACTTCGAAAGTGATGCCATATTCATCTAAAAATTTATCTACATTGCTCGTGCTATTCTCCGTTTCTGTCAAGTTCACCGCTAAAATGACCCCTTCATCATGGTTTTCGTGAAACTTTTGCATATCAGGCATTTCTGCACGGCACGGGGGACACCATGTTGCCCAAAAATTAAGCATCACTTTCTCGCCGCGATAATCAGACAGCTTGACTGTTTCTCCATCTATCGTCTCCAATTCAAAATCAGGGGCAAGATTTCCTTTTTCGAGTCCGACTTCCGGACTTTCTTCCTGTGCTTGGTCTTTGATAGCAAAATCATAAACTGCCCAGCCCAACAAACCTGCAATCACTACAATGATAATCCACTTTTTCACCTTTATCCCTCCATTAGCCCAATCTCGATAACCATGTATCTTCTACCAAATCAAGCAAAAACTGCGTAATGCGCGGCATTTGGCCCGAAAATAAAATGATGCCCATCGCAATCATGATAATCCCGCCGATTTTCATAATCACTTGGCTTTTTTGGACAATCCATTTTGTCGATCCCAAGAAGAAAGTCAACAATAAAAATGGAATCGCAAAACCGATGACATACATAACTGTATAAACAATTCCTTGTCCCGGATTGCTTGCAGCCAATAGCAAAATAGAGCCGAAAATCGGACCGATGCATGGCGTCCAGCCCGCCGCGAAACCTGTGCCTACAAAAAATGTGCCTAAGTAACTTACATTCGACTTTTTGTATTGCATCCGTTTCTCTTTCATTAAAAAATCGATATTGATCCATCCTGCCACAAAAAGGCCCATCACAATGATGAATATCCCGGCAATCCGTTGAATGAATAAGCCAGAGTCGCCTGATAGAAGTTGCTGTATCCACTGCCCTAAAAATGAGGCGCCAACCCCTAAACTAATATAGACGAGAGAAACGCCGAGCAAAAAAAAGAAGGAGTGTGCAAGCAATGTGCCACGGATTTTACCCTGTTTCGCTCCTTGCAATTCTTTCACGCTGATTCCTGTAATATACGACAAGTACGCCGGAAATATAGGGAGCACACAAGGAGATAAAAAAGACAACGCTCCAGCTCCTAACGCTAACACCATTCCAACTAATAAAAATGTATCTGTCTCTATACCGCCCATTGTTACACCTTCCTTTTATTACTATACACAATTCCAAGCAAAACAAGAATCAATAAACCAATAAAATAATATGGCGAAATCGCATATCCAAAAATCGTCGAGTGCACATTCGACATCGATAACACCAATTGGCCTATCATCCAACTAATTAAAAAGATGAGACTGGCTAACGTTTTTGGAACCTTTTCTATCGTAAAAATATAGACGATCAACAATATCGCCAATAAAGTCAACGGGACCCAAGCTTGTCGAATATCAAATAGAATAAATTGAATAAGTTCAAATAAAAATGATGCTGCCAGAAAAACGGGAACAAATACATGTAATAACGCCTTCCCGCTTAGTTTTTTGCGTACTATATGGAACAATATATTGACCGCTATGAGCAAAGTGGCTATATAAAATGCGCCTGCGTTGCTAGGGTATGCAAGAATCGCTAATGGATCCTGAATAAATACATCTATATAAAGCACAATCTTTCCGACCCAAATAAAAATTATGAAATTGATCAAATATGATAAAAGATTTTCCAATTGTTTCTTTTTCTCTTTTTTTGATTCATTTGACATCGCATAAGCGAATAAAAACCCAGCGAGAAAGCTAATGACAAGCGTTCCGATGGACATCATGACTGTAGTCGACGGCACCATCATTTCCTCCATTAAAAGTTCTAATCTTAATTATAACGCACGAATATGAAAGTTTGATGAAAATAGCATGAAGTCATAAATTTGTGATTTCCATAGAAGCAGCTAAAACGAAGACGTTGATTTGCATAAAAAATTCCCCAGCGAGTCATTATGCTAGGGAATTTGCCAAAAATCAGATTATTCTGCGATTAAATCATCATATTCTGAGGAATGCTCCATTTTCTTTTTTACATAAGAACAGACAGGGACGATTTTTTTATTTTCTTCGCGCGCATAATTTGTAAGCTCTTTCAATAATTTGCCCGCAACTCCTTGGCCTCGCAGTTCGTCAGACACGAAAGTATGATCTGCAATGATTGTATTTTCATCTTTCGTTTTAAATGTTATTTCCGCCAATGGATTATTCTCATCGCCGATAAAAAACTTTTGGTTGCCTTTTTGAATTTCTGCCATGTTTTACCCTCCTTTTTATTCATCTTAACATACCGGATATTTCATTGAAAAAAGATTTGATTGAGGACAATCCCGCACCTTGCGTCAATCGCTTCTTCATCTAAAATGGCAGCATGGCTCCGAATAAGCGCCATTTTTTGCCGCCTCATCGCGTTCGATAAATTTTTTTGAGAAAAACGCAGTCATTTTTGGCAAAAGAATGCCGCTTAAAATGAATATGATGTATGAGTTGATACAGTTTCGACCTCACCCTATTTTCGTTCCGTTTTCGATTTGTTCATCCGGTCTGAGCAAAACGACATCATCGTCACTCGACATCCCGCCAAGGACTAAGACTTCCGACTTGAATCCTGCAATCCTGAGCGGCGGAAAATTGACGACCGCCGCGACTTGACGTCCGACCAATTGCCCGGGCTCATATCGTTTTGTTATTTGCGCAGATGATTGCTTTATCCCTAACTCGCCGAAATCGATTTCAAGTTTGATTGCCGGCTTCCTCGCTTCCGGAAACGGCTCCGCTTTCACTACGGTGCCGATTCTCATATCTACTTTCATGAAATCTGCAAATTCAATCATCGTATCTCCTCCAACCCTAATTATTTATCTCTTTTCGTAAGTATTGTTGCTGTTCAATCTTCGCAGTCGATAGACCTCGTGTCAAAAACAACAAACGCTTTCCGGTGGGACGAGCAGTTCGCAGTCCCAATCTTTTAGAAAACAGCCCATTTATTTTGTAACACTTTAAATGGAAATGTGCGTCATCTCTTTGCCGAATGAACTTAAAACCTCTACCTCCCCTTCCTCATCAATATAGACATCATCCTCAATCCGTACTCCGCCCAATTGTTTGAGATAGATTCCTGGCTCAATCGTAAACAGCATGCCACGCTCCATAAGCTGTTCATTTTCATTATGTATCGATGGCTCCTCGTGCACTTCAAGGCCGAGGCCATGCCCGATTCGATGTGTAAAAAATTCCCCGTAATCTTTTGCTGCGATATAATCTCTCGCTGCACGGTCGACATTTTTTAAAGGCAATCCGGCTTTCACAGCCTCGATTGCTTTTTCATTTGCTTCGCGTACCGTTTCATATATTTCCTTTTGCTCGTCAGTTCCTTTGCCAACGATGAAAGTCCGTGTCAAATCAGAATGATAGCCATTCACTGTCGCTCCAAAATCAAAAAGGAGAAAATCGCCGTTTTCGATTTTTTTGTCTCCCGGCACTCCGTGAGGCAGCGCGCTGTTTTTACCACTTAACACAATCGTATCAAACGCAATTTTTTCAGCGCCGAGTGCCATCATTTCATTTTCCAATAACGTTTTTATTCGCAGCTCTGTCATCCCGGATTCGATATTTTCTATCGTCTTTGCCAAAGCTTGTTCAGCGACTTTGATCGCCTCTTTCACATGTTCGATCTCGTCCCTCGATTTCTTTAATCTTTCCGACGCAATATACGGTTGGATATCGTAAACATCGGCATTAGGATAATAGTTGGCCAGTTGTTCATATTGCGCCAACGTGATGAATCCTTTTTCGCATCCGTAAGATTGCAGTTGCGTTCCGATTGTTTCCGAAAACTTTTCATATGGGTTATCCGTATCTTCAACCGCAACCAACTCGTCTGCCTGCGCTACTCCTTCCGCAGCGGATTTGTCGAGCGAGGGAAGGAACAGGATTGTTTTTTCGTTTTTTGCATCTACAGAAAGAGCAAAGAAACGCTCATGCGGATCCGAATAAAATCCCGTATAGTAATAGATATTCGTCGGCGACATTATGATGGCATGCTCTGTTTTCATTTCCTCTTTTAAATAGGTGATCAGACGTTTCTGTTTAGTTGTATAAACCATGTTATTTGCCCTCTTTCTTCTTTTATTTCTCTTGACCGGCAAAAATAGCCTTTGCAAACATCGATGAGGCAACTTTATTATTCTTGTTCCCGCTGTTTTTCAAACTGTTCTTCGTACACGCGTTTTGCTTCCTCTTCCGATTTTCTATCGATGAAATATACGATGGCAGCTTCCGAGAGCGCATACGTCCCGGCGCTTGCAACCGAAGCAGAGATGAAGCTTCCTGCTCCCGGAAATGCTTTTGCCAGCTGCCTGGAAACCTCTCTAAAAGCTATGCCGACGCCGACATTGACGCCCATCGCACCGACAAATTGAATGATTGTCCGCCGGTTGAGCCTTTTGCCGCTGATCATTGCAATCGTTCCAATCATCGACAATTGCAAGCCTGTGATGACCGGCATGTCTGCAATCGGCACCGGCGTAGCTCCGATGAGGGCTGTGACTGCCATGACACTTTTGCCGATATTTCGGGCTAGCTTTTTTTGCACGGACTTCACTTTCGATAGCTTCGCCAAGATGACTTGCGCTTCATTTGGCAATTCTTGAATCAAATAATCCAATAAAACATCGATGTTGTAGCGGCGGTCATAGACGATTTCGCCATCGTCATATTCAACATACGCGCTGATTGGGATGACAGTGACCGGTGTTGCAATGACTTCTTTGATTTTTTCGCCGAGCAGCTCCACTGTCGCCGTAATATTTTTTTGCTTTTTTGGATGCGCAAATGGCGGTTCGCTATCGGAGACTGGGGCGAGCTCGTCCACTTGTGTAACGATTCCGACGATGGGTGCCTCATAATGATGCATATCATAAATATCTTGCTTCAGCTGTTTCAATTGCAGCAAATCTTCATCGATTCTTGAGCCGACTTCTTTTCCTTTGCAAAGAAACAAAATGACATCCGGACATTTGTTTTTGATGGAGTCCGTCACTTCCTCTAGCGGCGTTTCTCTATATGCCGCTTCTTCCGGCCGATGCGACTCGCCGAGCCCCCGACTGTCCAAAATGTCGATGCCGCCCAATTCATTTTCAAACAAATACCATTTTCCGGTTCCCGTTTGCGACTTATAATCTCCGACTTCCGCCTTTTCTTCGCCGAAAATGGCATTGATCAAACTTGATTTCCCAGCTCCCCTTCTTCCGACGATAGCGATGCGGGCTGGCCTTGCGCCTACTACGAAGGATTGCAAGTTCATGATCTCCTCCCGAATTTGCGCTTTGTTTTTAGACGATGCTTTTGACTTATCGACATTATTCAAAATAAAACGGAATAGATCTTCCATTTGTTCCAGCAGTTTGTTTTTTCCTTTGCTCATCGCTGTTCAATCCTTTATATGAAAAAGTTGTTTGCCCTATTATATCATGTCTGTTTTTTACAAATGATGACGAATCATTGCTTGACAATCCGGATTTCATAGCAATTTAAAATTTGTGCCGGATAGCTTTCGGCAATCATCCCATCATAAACAATTTCCACTTCCATGCCTGCTTTAAACTCCGAAGCCGTCAATTCGTTGCCGACTTCATCCATAAGTTTCGCTTCTCTTACAGAAACACCGATCAGATCCGCAGAGCCGGCCTCGCTTTCTCCTTCTTTTGGGGCGACTACAAAATAGCTGTCATGGGCTTCTAAAATTTCCGCCACAAAGGTATTTTTTTCATTCGAATCGGTTCTATCACTCTCCCCTCCTTCTTCGCTGCAAGCTTGAGCAAAGAGCAATAATCCGAGCGACAATAAAAAAAGACGAATTCCCGGCTTCATTTGCATCCCCTCCGTCCTTCATTTACATATATTGTAACTGATTGTGAATTTATTCCAACACATATAAGGACATTTCATCAAATAGTTGAATAAGATGGAGAAATGACTTTTAAAGGTAGGGCTGAACACTATGAACAATCTTTCATTGCCTTCCATGATCGGGACGAAACTGTTTACCGAAAGAGCAGTCACTATTTATTTGCCATTCGTCTATGGTCATCCCGATGAATTCACCCAGTACAAAATGAATCGAGACATATTCCAAATCGTCCACTCCTTGATCGATGAGCAGTCTGTTCAGCAAAATGAACGACTAGATGAAATGCTCGGGACATATGAAATAAAAACGAATGAACGGAGTGTGCTCAGCATCGCTTTTTCAAATTATGCCATTTACTATAAGGCTGCACATGGCCTGACAATTATGAAATCTCTTACATTCGATACAGAGACAGGGAAGTCTTTCAAGTTGCGTGAACTGTTTAAGCCTGACAGCAACTATATCGATATTTTATCCGAAAAAGTGAAAAAGCAAATATCCGCTAGAAATGTTCCGGTATTCGAACCTTTTACAACTATCCGCCCCGACCAAGACTTTTACATTGCCGACAAAGCGCTCGTGCTCTATTTTCAACTCTATGAGATTACGCCGTACGCATATGGGTTTCCTATATTTCCAATATCCGTATACGAATTGGAAAACATCATCGCTGAGGATGGCCCCCTTGCCAAAATGGCGACGAATACGTAAAAGATAGTGAAAATCATGAAAAGCTGCCCATTTGAACAGGCAGCTTTTTTCATCACTTTAATTCAGTTGACATATTTTCCATACGCAGGTTTTGCAATGACATCGAATTCACCGACAAGCTTCTCCAAGTTTTCCGTCAATTCTTCGCCGGCCATCGGCAATCCATGGCCAGTCACCGCAACAGATGGGTTCAATTTAGCCAATTTTTCAACCGATTGCTTCGCTTTATCCCAGTCCGTAGTCAAATATCTTGGCGGACCGCTAATTTCTTGCTCCTGAGTCATTACCCGATATAAATATTCTTGTTTCACTGTCACAAAGGCATCTGCCGCAATCAATGCCCTGTCCTTGTCCCTGAAAAGGGAAACTTGTCCAGGAGCGTGCCCTGGCGTATGAATCCAGCGAAATTCAGGTAAATCCGGGACGGTTCCGTCACTCGGCAACAGATTGACACGATTTCCGAGGTCAATCGGTTCGTTCGGGAACATCGGCGACATCTTTGCGACCATGCCCCCTTCTACCGTTGCATCTGGTTCAGGATAGCTTTCCTGCCCCGTCAAATAAGGCATCTCCAATTCATGCGCATAGACAGGAACATCCCATTTTTCCACTAATTCAATCAATGCCCCGACATGGTCAAAATGTCCATGGGTCAAAATAATCGACTTCGGCTTGCTATTTTCACCAAAACGCGATTCTACGGCGGAAACAATCATATTAGCCGATCTGGGCATTCCGGCATCAATCAACACGAATCCGTCATCTGCATTTGGATCGCCAACGAGATGAACATTTACGATTTGAACGGTGTACTGATATAAATCCGGGAGCACTTCAAATCCGGAACCGCTTTGAACGGAAGTTGCAGGGATATATTTATAATCCTCCCCATAATCCATCTGTTTGTCCACTTCTTGTTCTCCTTTCAAAAATCACATTTTTATTATTGTTTCTCTTATCAAAAAAGTTATGAATTTTTATTGTGGTATGAAAGATAAAGCCGATGTCTCATTCCATGAAAGGAATCGTCGGTTCCGCTCCATCATCATAAACTTGATACTGGTTCTTGCCCTTCTCTTTCGATTCGTATAAGGCGATATCCGCTTTTTTGAACAAGGAAGCGCTGCTGTCCGCAGCTTCAGACAAAGCAATCCCGACACTTACGGAAACAGATAGCAAGCTCATTTCTCTTTCCTCTTTTAAAGCACCCTTCAGCGACACGATCACTCTTTCAGCGGCATGCACCGCATCAGCTTCTGTACAACTAGGCATAATGATGGCAAACTCATCTCCGCCTAAGCGAAATGTTTCATATTCGTTTCCGGCCGCAGTTTTTATCGTTTGCGCGATGAGTTGAAGCAAATGATCGCCTTTACCGTGTCCTAAATAATCATTCACCAATTTGAAATTATCCAAATCCATCATCAGTAAAGCGGTCGTCTCATCTCTGTCCAACAAAACCTCTTCCATATAATCATCAAAAGCGGCTCTATTCTTAAGTTTTGTCAAACTATCGTGAAATGCCATATAGACTGGCGTTGCAAACCAATTGGCGATAAAGGACGAGACAAGAATCGTGACGACCAAAATGATGAACAGCTGAACAATATACACTTTTAGATTCTCATGCAGGAGCAGATTCAAATTATTTTGATCATAAATGATTTCCACCACTTTTATTTTCGTATTGTCTCCTTCATCATATTCCGATTGATAAGGCACATAGCGAATGAAGACATCCTTTCCATTGTGATTGCTTTCGATTTGGACCGTTTCGTTCTTTTCTCTCGCTCTTTCAAAAGCTTCTCTCCGCTCTGGCGACATTGAACCGGACTTTTCGGTGCCGAATGGCAACCCGCCAAAATTGAGCACATGCAATTCCCCGATCATGGAAAATTCTTCTGCTAACTCGTCGACGATTGTCAAAAAATTAAACTCTTGAAATAGCGCTTCATGTTCCAACGAATAGCCTAATTCGATCATATATTTTTTATCAGGGGTCGCCATATAGCTGAATTTCTTGACCTCGCCACTCTGTTGGTCCAAGTCGATCCCGTCGATGAACAATTCTCCCGCAGCTCTTCTCTCTTTTAAAATGGCATCGAATGATGCGCAGCATTCTGAAAAATCCAGGCCGATTTCATCAGCGACATTGCTATGGATAATTTTGTTCCCTTCATCGATGATGTAGACATCCATATTCATCTTTTCTGACAATGTCTGAAAATTCCACGTATTAAAATCAGTATTCTTATCATATTTCTCTTGCAGCTCATATGTATACTTTTGCATTTTCTCAGCTGTTTCTTCAACTAAATAGTGATACGCCTTATCGATTGTCTTAAGGGCGTAGTTCACTGTTTCTGTCACTTGCTCCACACGAAATTCATTATCCGCAATCGCTTGTTGCTTTGACCGCAAATAATCTATCGTCGATATCGTGAACGTCACTACAATTGCAAAAGCGAGCAATACAAAAAATAATTTCAATCTATAATTTGATGCCATCATTTATCACCGCATGTTTTCTATAGTTCACATAATCCTAAGTGCCTAGCCCTTTAGTCTATCATATAGCATTCTAGAAAGTGAATCCATAAAAAACTGCGAATACAAAAATGGTGCCCCTCAAAAGAACACCATTCAAAAATAATAAATCACTCTTCTTTTCCCATCTCGTTTCGCATCCGTTTTTGCTCTTCGATGATGGCATCATCTTCCGCGTTGTCGCGAACGACTTTCTGCGTCAGGATAGCTCCTACCGCAACCAATAACATAACAGCTATATAATATCCTTTTTCATTCAATTCCATATCCGCATTGTAAAGACCGATACAAAATAAAGCCACCCCTGCAGCAAAAGTAAAATACGCCATAAAAACAAATGCGGGAGTATTTCTCCTTCTATGTTCACGCATATGCAATCCCCCTAACAAAGGTTTTAACTAAAGATAATATACGTTAAAAAAACTTGTATACAATAGCGATAAAGTATGATTTACGAAGCATCCGACAGGCACTTCTACCCGGCGACATCCCCGATTTAAGAACCAAATCTATCGCTCAGACGAAAATTCAGCGTTCCGCCTTGAAATTTCAGCAATGCGTACCAAAATTCAGCAATCACCCTCGAAAATTCCGCATCGCTTTCAAAATCATCGATCTACCACACGGGATAAGCGTTCAATCGCTTCCTTCATTTTATTTTCTTTTATGTCGGCAAAACCGATTATGATTCCTGCTCTTCCCGTTTGCGGAAGGTTTTTTGCAAACATAAATCGGTCAAGCAAATACAGTTCAAGCTTTTCGTGTTTAGCGGCAACTTTTATCTCATTGTACGATTTTTCCGTTTTTACATACGCCAAAAAATGGAGTCCTGCTGGAATATCGACGATTGAAATTCTCCCTTTTACTTTTTCTTGAAGCAATTGCATGATGAGCAGTCGCTTCTTTTCATATATATGATTCATGTTTCGGATATGTTTTTGATACATGCCTTCCTCAATGAAAAAATGGAGCGTGTACAAATTCAATGCGCTCGCTTCCTGCAAGCGGTCCCGATATTTTTTTCGGTATTTCCTCAACAGATCAAAAGGCAAAACCATATAGCTGATTCGCAAACTCGGCAATAACGTTTTTGAAAAAGTCCCCATATAAATGACCTTTTGATTCGTGTCCAAGCTTTGCAAAGATGGGATATGGTCTGTTTCATACTTATATTCGCTATCGTAGTCGTCTTCGATAATGAACCGGTTTTCTTTTTCATTTGCCCAATTCAGCAATTCATTCCTGCGGGAAATGGACATGATTGCACCAGTCGGAAATTGATGCGCAGGCGTCACGATAACAAAATCTGCATCCGAAGCAGATAGTTGTTCCATCTCGATTCCATGCCGGTCTACCGAAATCGGATGAACCGGATGCCCTAAATCTTCAAACAAATGATAAAAACGTTGATATCCTGGATGTTCCATCGCCAGTTCCGTCGTTTTCGGATGCATCGCTATAAGCCGTTTCAATAAATTTTGCGTCCCAGCCCCAATGACAATCTGCTCCGGTTCACAAATAACTCCCCGCGTCCGTTCAATCAGACGCGAAATCGATTTTCTCACTTGCAAAGGGCCTTGGAAATGCGGCAGGGCGCCAAGCTTATCCCGGTATTCCTTTAACACTTTTTGCTCGCAATTCAACCAATCTTTAAAAGGAAAACGGTTTGCATCAAGAGAAATATGAGAAAAAGAAAGCCAATCTTGCCCCGCATCTTCAGCTTCCGCAAGATCTTCCGGCAGCTTTTCATTTGCCTCTTTCCTTTGCCGCAGTCCGGTTATCGATTCCACAAAATATCCGCTCCGTTCAATCGTATAAATATACCCTTCGGCAAGCAATTGCTCATATGCCGTTGTGATCGTGTTGACGCTCACGCCGAGCTGTTCCGCCAATCCCCGCTTCGATGGCAATTGTTCGTGAGCAGCAAAGCTTTTGTTCATGATCATTTGCTTCATATTTTCGTAAATTTGCTCGTACTTATACGTATTGCTCGTTCGGTCAATCATATATAAATAGTCACCCTCCTATCATAAAAAATCATGTCTGGTACCTAAACCGCTCGCATTCTGGTGCTTTTCTATCTGTCTATTTTATAGCATAATAAGGCTAACTGCATTTAAACATTTTAAAAAGGAGCATGCATGATGGCAAATACGTTTACAGTGAACAACCCTGCAACAGGTGAAATTTTGGCGACAATCGAACGCAACAGTGAAGAAGAAATCAATGACGCACTTGAAAAAGGCGATGCCGCATTTCATACGTGGAAAAAAACGAATGCACATGAGCGCAGCAGGCTATTGACAAAGTGGTCGCAATTAATCCAAGAAAACAAATCGGACATTGCGACAGTCATGACAAAAGAAAATGGAAAGCCGTTTAAAGAATCGCTTGCCGAAGTCGATTATGCGAAAAGCTATATCGACTGGTATGCCGAAGAAGCAAAACGAATATACGGCCGTTCCGTTCCCGCGCATGTCGACGGAAAACGGCTTCTCGTCAGCAAACACCCAATCGGACTTGTCGCAGCAATCACGCCTTGGAATTTTCCCGCTGCGATGATGACGCGCAAAGCAGCGCCAGCGCTCGCTGCCGGCTGCACATTTATCGTCAAACCGGCGGAAGAGACGCCTCTGACAACGATACGCCTCACAGAACTTGCCCATGAAGCAGGCATTCCGCAAGATGCGATCCAATGTGTCAATGGCAAAGGTCGTGTCGTCGGGAAACTATTTACGGATAGCCCATTAGTGAAAAAAATTACATTCACCGGGTCCACTCCAGTCGGCAAGTCTCTTATTAAAGCGAGCGCCGATACAGTGAAAAGTGTGACGATGGAGTTAGGCGGACATGCGCCGGTTATCGTTGCCGAAGACGCTGATATTGACCTTGCCGTTGAACAGTCAATCGCAACGAAGTTCCGAAATGCCGGCCAAACATGCGTCTGTGCCAACAGAATCATCGTGCACGAAGCAATCGTTGAAGAGTTCTCTGCGAAACTTGCCCAACGGACAAAACAGCTTGTCGTCGGCGACGGATTGGATGAAAATACGGATATTGGCCCTGTCATCAATGAAGGCAGCTACGAAAAAATCGTTCATCAAATCGAAGATGCCGTAAAGAAAGGGGCAAACGTCTTAGCCGGCGCGGAATATGATGTTGACCACGATAAAAAATGCTTTTTCGTTTATCCGACTATCCTTGCCAACGTATCGGATGAAATGGAAATCATGCACGAAGAAACATTTGGTCCAGTCGCTCCAATCACTGCATTTAGCGAAATTGATGAAGCGATTGAAATTGCCAACAATACGCCATATGGTCTCGCAGCTTATTTTTTCACAAATGATTATAGAGTCGGCAACTATTTATTCGATCATCTCGACTACGGCATCGTAGGTTGGAATGACGGCGCTCCTTCTGCCGCCCACATTCCATTCGGCGGAATGAAAGAAAGCGGCCTTGGAAGAGAAGGCGGAATAGAAGGAATTGAACCATACTTGGAAACAAAATATTTATCTATCGGAAATTTGTTTGAATAACTTCAAGCAGAGCTTGCCTAAAAGTATGAAAAGAGGCGAAGGAACATTCCATCCCCTCATATGAAAAGGCATAAAAAGTCCTCTAATCAATCGATGACTAGAGGACTTTTCTTGATTACTTCCCAAACTGCGGAATTGGATTATCGCCGATAGCAACATGGATAATCCTTTTTTCGGTGTAAAAATCAAAGCCGTAATGTCCGCCTTCGCGTCCGATTCCGGAAGATTTCGATCCGCCGAATGGGGTTCGCAGATCACGAACATTTTGCGCATTCACCCATAGCATGCCGGCTTCAATCTGATGGGCGACTCTGTGGCCGCGTTTCATATCATTCGTCCAAACGTAGCCTGCAAGACCGTAATCGATATCATTCGCTAATTCGATAGCTTCTGCCTCATCTTTGAAAGACATGACCGACAGCACCGGCCCGAAAATTTCTTCTTGCGCGACACGCATGCTGTTCTCTACATTGATGATCATCGTCGGAGCGACAAAATTGCCGCGTTTATAGTTTTCAGGAATTTCGCGTGTAAGCACTTCCGCACCTTCATCTTTGGCAATTTGCAAATAGCTGACGACTTTATCGTAATGTTCCTTATGGATGAGCGGTCCTACTTCCGTCGTTTCATCCAATGGATCGCCGATTTTGACGTTTTGGACTCGTTCCTTTAACGCTTCGATAAACTTATCTTTGATTCCTTCTTGGATGAATAGCCTAGAGTTCGCAGTGCATCTTTCGCCATTGAAAGAGAAAATTCCCCAAATGCAAGCATCTAGCGCTCTATCGAAATCTGCATCGTCAAACACGAGAATCGGAGATTTGCCGCCGAGTTCCATGGACAGCTCTTTCAATGTGTCTGCACTGTTTTTAATGATCGTCGAACCTGTCACCGTTTCTCCAGTGAATGAAATAAGTTGCACATCCGGATGTTTGACAAGGGCATCTCCAGCCGTTTCCCCGTAACCATGAACAACATTGAACACTCCCTTAGGAAGCCCCGCTTTATCAATGATCTCTGCAAGTAAATTCGCTGATAAAGGCGAGAATTCAGCGGGTTTCAAAATAACCGTATTGCCAGTTGCAAGCGCGGGAGCCACTTTCCAAGTTTCCAGCATAAAAGGCGCATTCCACGGGGTGATCAAGCCCGCAACTCCGGCAGGAACATTGATTGTATAGTTGATGAAATGATCGTCGACTTGATAAGCATCGCCAACAAGCCGGCTTTCTACCATCCTTGCATAAAAACGGAAGTTCTCGGAAGCTCTGCTTACCATATTGCGAGTTTGTTTGATTGGCAGACCTGTATCCATCGCTTCCAAATAAGCGATATTTTCGACTTCTTCATCAATTAAATCCGCAATTTTATAAATATAGGACATTCTTTCCTTTATTTTCATCGTTTTCCAAGGACCGTTATCAAACGCGTCTCTAGCAGCAGCAACCGCCTTATCGATATCCTCTTTCCGGCCTTCCTGCACGACGTTGATTTTTTCATTTGTGAAAGGGTCGAAATTTTCAAATGTTGCGCCCGCTTCACTTTGTACAAATTCACCGTCAATATAAAGCGATATATCCGGTTGTGTAATATGTTCCAACTTTTTAGCCATGGTACTCACCTATCCTTTTGTACTTTAGTTGTTTCGTACTTTGCTAGACGGATTGTTTATCAAGAATGTCCATATTAATCAATGTTTCGCGCACTTCTTCTTGTAATTCTTCAGATGGAATTCCAAGTGGCAAGCGAAGTTTTGGTGTAATTTTTCCCATCATGCCAAGAGCTGCTTTTGCCACTGTCGGATTCGTATCTTTGAATAACACATCGTTCAACGGCATCAATTCAAAGTGCAGATCTTGCGCTTTTCTAACATCGCCCGCTTCCCAAGCGTTATACAATTCAGCAACTTTTTTCGGCGCCACGTTCGCCGTCGCGCTGATAAATCCGGCGCCTCCGATCGCAAGCATCGGGTAACATAACAGCTCGATGCCTGAATATAACAAGAAGTCGCGGCCGCAGTTCAAGAGCACACGGTTCACATGTTCAAAATCTTTATTCGATTCTTTTGCGCCGATGATATTCGGGCAATCTTCAACGAGGCGCTTCATCGTTCCCACTTCCATATTCACTGCAGTTCTACCCGGAATATTGTAGATGATGATCGGAATTTCCACTGAATCAGCAACCGTTTTAAAATGTTGATACAGCGCTTCTTGGTTCGGCTTATTGTAGTAAGGGACAATGACCATCGCAGCATCTGCACCAATTTCCTCCGCATATTTGGTCATTTCCATCGTTTCATCATGGTTCGTCGAGCCTGTGCCAGGCGTGAAAAACACGCGTCCATCAATCGCTTCTTTCGCAAGGTCCATCACTCGTTTCCGCTCTTGAACAGTCAATGAACTTGGCTCGCCGCTCGTTCCTGTTACGGAAATCCCATGGCTGCCGCTTTCAATCTGCCAATCTACTAAACTTTTAAACGTATCTTCATCGATTGAACCATCTTCTTTAAAAGGAGTGATCACCGGACAAATCGAACCTCTCAACTTTCTTTTTGCTTCTTCATACATACTCATCAAAATCGTCTCCTTTTCATATGTTTTAAAAAAACTTCCTTTTAGTCCTCTTGCATAAATCATATACCAAATCATATATGATTTCAACCATGAATTTCATTCATGAATTTCATTATAATACGTTTCACTTATCCAACGATGAAAAGAAGGAGAATAAACAGTCTGCAAAAGACAGAACTGTCTATTCAATAGCCTTCTTCGTTTATTTCATGAAATCCGGCAAAAATGTAACAATCTCTGGGAAAATGACAATCAATGCCAAACATAAGATCATCATGAATAGCATCGGCACTACCCCTTTAAAGATACGCTGAATCGGCACGTCTTTTGCGACTCCGCTAATTATATAAACACTCAGTCCAAGAGGCGGGGTCAAGAGACCGATGTTCATGACGAAAATCATGACGACTCCAAACCAAACTCCATCGAACCCGAGCATCGTAATGAGCGGGTACACTACCGGCAATGTCAACACGAATATTGCGATTCCTTCCAAAAACAACCCTAAAATGAAATATGCGATAAGGATAAATACTAGGATCACCATGGCAGGCAATTCCAACTCCGATACAAACCCAGTTATTGCTACAGGAATCTTGCTCAAAGCTAAAAACTTGCTGAAAATATCAGCGCCTATCAAAATAAAGAAAATCGCTGCCGTCAAACGAGTCGTTTCGTTCAACGATTTCTTGAAGTCCTCCCAACTCAGCCTTCTCGTCAGGACAGCTAAGAGAAATGCACCGAATGCGCCAACTCCTCCGGCTTCCGTAGGTGTAAAAAAGCCGAAGTAAATTCCGCCAATGCTTATGGCAAATAATAAAAAGAATGGCCATACACTATTTAAAGACTTTAATTTAACGTTTAGCGGTTTTTTTTCGGTTACAGGAGCCAAACTAGGATTTCTTGAGACCATCACATAAATTGCCGCCATGAACAACACCATCTGCAAGAGCCCCGGAACGAGCCCTGCGATGAGCAGTTTTCCGATTGGCTCCATCGTTAAAATGCCATATAGCACTAAGATGACACTAGGCGGAATGAGAATCCCGAGCGTTCCGCCGGCCGCCACACAAGAAGTCGATAAACCGTCGTCATAACGGTATTTTTTCATTTCCGGCAGGGAGATCCTCGCCATCGTAGCGGTCGTCGCGTTCACTGACCCTGAAATAGCTGAAAATAAAGCGCTTGTCCCAATCGTCGTCATGGCGAGACCGCCTTTCACATGACCGATCCAAGAATCGACAGCAGTATACAAATCATGCCCGAATCCACTATAAGACAAAAACATCCCCATCAATATAAATAATGGAATGACACTTAACGAATAGGAACTTGCTGTTGAAAATGGCGTTGTCCCTAATTGGACAAGAGCTGAATCCCAATCTCTGATTATCGCAAGCCCGACCGTTCCGACGATAATCAAGGACACGCTCACGGGAACGCGAAACAAAAACAACAAAAGCAGTGCAATGATTCCGATAATTCCTATTGTTTCTGGACTCATTTCTTGTTCACCGCCCATCCAAAATAGTTGATTGCTTTAAATATTGCTGTAAACGCAAATATGATAAGGGTGAACGTAATGAGAAAAAGAAAAGGATAGAGAGAAAGAGCTAGATCAGTTGTAGTCGTCTTTCTCTCCATCATTCTTAACGCATTATCATAAATGTTTTTAGACATGATAAACAGGATGACCGCCATTACAATTTCAACAATCCCATTAACTATATTTCTTGCTCTTCTAGAAAAGCGGTCAATAAAAAAATCAATCGTTATATGTTCGTTTTTGCGGTGTGTGATTGCCAAAGCGAAAAACACGAGTAAAGCTGCACCGAGTTCTGTCATTTCATATGTTCCTTTTAACGGCTTGTTTAATATATTCCTTCCAAGCACATCAAATGTTATAATAGTCATAATAAATATAAGGAATATATTTGAAATGAACTGCTGGATATCAACCACTTTATTTAATATTTTTTCTGACTTTTCAATCCATTTAGCCATGGTGCTTTCACCCCTAGTTTTTCTTACCAGTTAGTTCAACCGCACGATCATACAATTCTTGTCCGGGTAGTCCTTTTTCTTCAACGTTCTCAATCCAATTTTCAATTGTTGGATTAATATATTCACTCCACTCTGCTAATTCATCATCTCTTAATTCATAGATTTCTACACCTTTTTCTTTCGCCTGTTCTGTTGCATCTTGTCCAAACTGGTCAAAGACTTCGCCGGTCTTCTCCACCATTTTCTCACCGGTCAATTCTGTTACTGTCTCTTGGTCCTCAGCGCTTAAATCATTCCAAATGCCTTCATTCATGACAACGAACATTGTAGTGGAATAGAAGTTGCCTACTGTCGCATAGTCGATCACTTCATCCAATCCCCACGTTTTGACTGCTTCCCAAGGCGCAATCGTCCCATCGACCACTCCGCGCTCCAATGCTTCGAAGTTCTCATTCATCGGCATGGAAACCGGTGTCGCTCCAAGCGCTTCCAGCCATTCGCTCGTTTCCGGAGAAGGGGAACGGATTCTCATTCCTTTTAAATCTTCTACGCTTTTCACTTGCTTTCCAACTGTAAAAAGTTGACCCGGATCAGTCGTGTATAGCCAAAGAGGCTTTGTTCCGGCATACTCCTCATCAAACTCATCGAACTCGTTATATAATTCCCATAAATTTTTCGAACCTTCTACAGACGATGGCGCCATGAACGGCAATTCCATCACGGAAGTGAGCGGGAACTGGTTCGGCGTGTATCCGTGCACACTCAATGCAGAATCAACCGATCCGGTGGCCGCTGCATCAAATTGTTCGTCTGGAGCCGCTAATGACGCTCCCGGATAAGAAGTGAGCTGGATTCTTCCATCTGTCGCTTCTTCAAGATCTCCGGCTAATTGTTGAATCTCTTCTTCCATGAAATGGGTTGGAGGGAAAAAGTGCGAGAAATCTAAATCATATTCTCCGCCACCTGCGCTCCCTGCATCTTCGCTTGCAGCGTCATCATTGGCATCCGCCGCTTCATCGCTTCCTCCACATGCCGCTAAAAAAAGCATCCCCATCATAGCCAACAGCGGAAAAAACAGTTTCAATTTTTCATTTAACTTGTTTCGCATTAGAATTCACTCCTCATTTTGGATAAGCTTTTGCAATGTCATAATTAAAGCGTTTTCAATAATGATTCCGCCTATTATCCCCCTTCATCATTTGTTATCCATAATCATATATCATTAAATATATGTTTTCAAGTCATTCGACAAAAATTTCACACTATTTACAAGCCTTTCATCCTACTGAAACATGAAATTGGTTGCAATCATATATCAATTCATATATATTGGGGATATGATTAATAAAAAGAAACTTAACAAACGACAATATGCATATCATGTTATCAGGTCCAGAATTCTTGATGGAACGTATGTACCGGGGCAACGAATCATCATCGATCAAATTGCGAAGGAGGTCAATTCAAGCCATATACCTGTTCGTGAGGCCATTCATCAATTGGAATCTGAACAATTGATCGATTACGTACCTAATATTGGACCGATTGTCAAAGGAATCAACGATTCGCTTTATATGGAAACATTAGAAGTATTGGCTCTGCTCGAAGGGTATGCCACCGCTTTAAGCGCACCCCATATCGATGAGTCTGGAATTCAAAAACTGATAGAAATCAATGCAAAAATGAGCGATCATTTTAAAAATTATGAGTTAGATAAGATAGCAAGTGTAAATAGGGAGTTCCATTACTTTATCTATT
>Ga0079226_10001000_pt1 | contig 21289 bp, 20 predicted proteins | sample Poulit2014_FD_76345 | JGI IMG/M metagenome (GOLD analysis project Ga0079226, IMG submission 76345) | Agricultural soil microbial communities from Georgia to study Nitrogen management - Poultry litter 2014 | ecosystem: Environmental > Terrestrial > Soil > Agricultural land | place: USA: Georgia... | reverse complement strand
GGTTCTTTTGGATCTGTATCATGAAGCGCAATTTCAATACCACGCTCTGTCAGGATATTCCCTACAGACATACGCGCCAGATCTTTCATATTGTTGTCCATACTTAAATGGGCCAAATAGATTCTTTCTGTATTATTGTCAACAATATCAGCAAGTGCAAAACCTGAATCTTCATTCGACACATGTCCCGAATCACCAAGAATGCGGCGTTTTATGCTCCATGGGTACCTGCCCATTCGCAGCATTTCTACGTCATGGTTCGCTTCAAATATATACGCATCCGCTTTTTCAATCGTTTTTTTGATCCGCTCTGAAACATAACCTAAGTCGGTAACCAAAGCAACCTTTTTTCCTTCATGGTGAAAAACGTAAAACATGGGATCCGCCGCGTCATGACTGACACCGAATGATTCGACATCCATATCGCCAAATGTTTTCACTTCTTCCATTCCAAAATGAAACTTCTGATCCAAGCTTATTTTTCCAATTTTATTTTCCATGGCTTGCCATGTTTTTTCGTTTGCATAAATCGGCAAACGATATTTTCTTGCAATGACACCAAGACCCTTGATATGATCACTATGCTCATGCGTAACCAATATCCCTGACAACTTTGTCGGATCCACGTTTATTTTATTGAAGAGGTTATCCATCTGCTTCCCGCTTAAACCTGCATCAACAAGTAATTTTTCCTTTTCCGATTGAATAAAAAATGCATTTCCGGTACTGCCTGATGCCAGAACACTAAACTGCAAGGTCATTCTCCTTCACTCTGATTTTCTATCTCTAATCGATCATCCAATTGTTTCTCCACATAAGTTCTCACTTCACTATCGTCAGCCAATGTTTTAATTTTACTTAACTGATCCCGCATGACTTCAGTTAAAAAAGTAGTGCTGTCACTTTCAAAGACAAGACCTTCAATCGCATTTACAAAATAATGCCGTTCTTCCTTCTCATTTGCTTCTATCGTAATTTTCCACGTCGGAGCAAATACCTGTACGCCTTCCGTAGCAATTCTCGCATAATAGCCTAAAGTAATCTCCGTCACGACTTCATCTGGATGCAGATCCCCCCGGTTATACAAGGTGCCGATTGCCTGAATCGGTTGAATTAAGTTTTTAGCACCGCCTTGCGCCTCACCTTCACCAAGGATTGTTTGCGTGTAGTGGGTCATTTCATTATCCTCATTTAAATAAACAAGCACTAAACCATTTTGGGTAAAGTAAACCGGACGATCCTGGCGGTTTTGAAAAAGTAACAACACGTTGGTATCCGTATTCCATCCCCATAACTCGTATTCATCAGCATTCAGAATATGATTTTTCACTTCACTGGTGATGCTTTCCGATGTATAAGGAGTCGGGAGCGGAATCGGATCATCAAATACTGAAACAATAAAGTTATTATTAATCACAGCCGCTGTTTGGTCTTTCTTTCCTCCTAGTTCACTCATATCATCACTCGATAGTCGCTTTTGTGTCACTTCGGTATAAGATGCCTCTGTCAATTCCGTTTCAAGTGGTGCTTCTATCGTAATATTTTCAGACTCCAGCTGCTCTTCAATCGTGGATTCCGAATGATCTAATACGTTCATATCCGCCGTGTGTTGTCGATCGAATAATTGAAAGACAAGGTAAATATTTAGTATTAAAAAACTAATAATAAACAGCGTTTTAATGTGTCCCCACTGCATCTGTTAATCGCTCCCTTCATTGCTTTGGAATTGATCTAACGGGAGCTGACGGAAATTATTATTATAATTCATATACCACGCGGGTTCCAACTCAATATATTGATTGCTGCTCTGATAATTGAGATGATAGCCGACGTACAATTGTTGAACATTTTCCAGATCAAAGTCTGGATTATTACGTAAATAAGACAATACTTCCGTTCCCGAAGGCAGTTGAACGGACCCTTCACTTAATACGTCTCTTAATTTAAATAGCGGACGATGGTACTCAACCAATTGCTGACTGCCCCAAACTTGTTCAATTGTAGCCAAATTGGAGCTGTTAAAGACCGGGTAGCCGTCATGATACATTTTATAACGGATACTTTGTTGGTTTGGCTGAATAGCCACTAAGTGATATTCGTCCGTCCAGCCATCATGACCATTAATATGATAAATACTGTCATTCAGCAACTGACTAGGTGAAACGGTTGAACCATCTTCAGAATAGGGATCAACAAATTCCATTTTACTACCATCTTCAAATATTCTTAAGCCGCGTTGTCCATCTGTAAAATAAACTTCTCTCGCTTCAGGCGAGTACGATTGACTGACTGCCGAGGGATTTGTAAATAAAACATTGACGAGTAACTCGGGGTCAATGTTATTGAACGTAACCGATTTCCCCGAAAGTTCAATCTCCCCTTCAGGCACATACACCGGATATGGACTTTCTTCCAGCGGCAAATACGTTCTAAAAACATCTTTATCTAAACCATTTAATTTTTCCCATAAATGATTGTAATGATCAGCATCCGAAACAATAGCTGTCGCTTGGGCTCTTCCATCTATAGAGGGAATGGTCAGCTTTAGAGATTGCTGCTCCGGAATAAAAGATATGAATAGTTGCCGGAAAGACCAGCTGGGAAAATCGACATCTTCATTGACTTGAAACAGCGACGAAAGGAATGTCGCAGGGACCGCATCAGGGAAAACCAATTCCACCATAGAAGCATCTTGTGGCTCATCTTCTGCCTCTTCAACTGTAAAATCTGTTGCTTCCCAATTATCCATACTTTGATATAATGTCTGTTTATCAGCCGGATGGTTAAAGCCATAGTAGCCTCCATTGACATGAAAAATGATATGGTGGGGTTCAATGATTGTTCCTTTGACCCCCTTCCCTCCGCCTAAATTCACTTCATCAATCACTGTATCACTGTTGCTGCTACTATTTGTCAATTGATTATAACTTGGTGAATTCCACAAAACAAATGTTAGAAGCAGGCTAATTCCAATCAATATAACTAAAACCAGTGTTTTTATATTTTCCCATGTCATTGAACTTCCCTCCGATTCTTGTTGATGAGGGGAAGTGTAAAGAATATCGTCGTTCCTTGCCCAATTTTACTGTTGGCCCATATCTGTCCTCGATGAGCTTCAACAAGATCTTTTGTAATCGCAAGTCCCAGTCCTGTACCTCCAAGTGTTCTTGTTCTTGCTTTATCCGCACGGTAAAAGCGGTCAAATATTTTTTCCAGTTTATCATATGATATTCCAATTCCCGGATCTTCAATGCTAATCAACAACTGGCTTCTCCATTTATTTACTCGTAAATGAATTTTTCCACCTTCTGGGGAATACTTAATCGCATTCGAAATAATATTATCAAGAATTTGGGCCATCCGGTCTCTATCCATTTTTACAAAGGCAGAACCTCTCGGAATATGCCGGACGAGAGTAATTCCTTCCGAATGATGCATTTCAAATCGATCGATGACTTGATGGAAATACTGATAAAATTCAACTCTTTCCAGTGTCAGCTCGTATTCATTTGCATCAAATTTTGACAGCTGCAATAAGTCATTTACCATACGAATCATTCGCTCCGTTTCATTTTGAGCCACACCTAAAAATCGAGGTGCAATTTCTTTGTCTTCCCACGCACCGTCAGACAGTGTCTCTATGTAGCTTTTTAATGTTGTTAAAGGCGTGCGAAGTTCATGGCTCACATTGGAAACAAAATCTCTCCGTTCCTGCTCTACTTGTTCCTGCTCTGTCACATCGCTGATCACAGTAATTATGCCTGTCATCTCTTCTTCATCGTCCATGACAGTAGAGAAATTCGCTCGTATTAAATAAGGACGTTCTCCTTTACTGAAATCAATAATCATTGAACCACTATCATGCAGTTCTTTAATATCGATGACTCTCTCTTCAAGATGGAGCACATCAATTAAATGTTCACCAATACAATCATCCGGGTTCATTCTGATTAATCTCCCCGCGGGTTCGTTCATTAAGGTCACTTTTCCTGTTTCATCTGTTGCGATAACCCCATCCGACATATAATACAAAATAGAACTTAATTTCCGTCGTTCTTCCTCTATCGTTGCATAAGAATGTTTTAATCGGCTATTTAAATCATTGAACGTTTCGGCCAGCTGACCAATTTCATCTTTTCCGTATATATTTACCTTTTGCGTAAAATCACCCCGAGCCATTGTTAGAGCCTGTTCACGCATTTCTTTAATCGGCTTCGTAATAGTTCTGGCTACGAGAATACCTAAAATAGCTGAAACAGCCACAGCCAGGAGTGAACCTTGAAAATAGATGTGGTTAATATCCTCCAGCTGATTGTAGACGTTTTCCAATGAGCCCTCTAAATAAATCGCTCCCATGGAAGATCCCTCATCATCTAAAATGGGCTCAACTTGTACAAAAACCCGTGCTTCCGTTTCCGGATTGTAAAGAGTGCCATCCTGTGGTGTATCAAAGAAAAGAACTTGCTGAATAATTTCCTGGGTTGTTTTTTTTCCGATTTCCTCAAAGTTCGACCTGTCATTTGTTCCAATGACCCGGCTTTGATTATTAATGACCTTAATTGTAATCAATCCATCTGAACCAAGGTCCATTACAATTTGCTGTACTTCTTCTTCAAGAGTTAAACTTTCATCGTCGTTTTCCCGTTCTCGTTGAAAAGCCTGATCCAGATTATAGCTTAATAGTTCCATTCGATCATTCATCGAGGATTCAAAGTTATCGATTAAATCAGCTTCCAATTCGGTTGTAAAAAACGTTCCGATCAACTGAATCGCAAGCAATAACAATAAAATATATACAATAATGAATTTTAGTTGAATGGAACGGAAAAAACCGACTTTTTTCATGCTTCACTACTCCTGCTCTGGATTACGTAAATAATACCCTACACCCCTTCTGGTCACAATCCATGCTGGGGTACTCGGGTTCTCCTCTACTTTTTCTCTAAGACGTCTTACAGTGACATCAACTGTACGTACATCACCTAAGTAATCATAGCCCCATACAGTTTCCAGTAAATGTTCCCTTGTCATTACTTGTCCGATATGACGCGCTAAATAATAAAGTAATTCAAATTCCCGATGTGTTAATTCAATTTCTTCTCCATCTCTTGACACTGTATAAGCATCCGGATGGATCACCAAACTTCCGATTTCGATATCTTTTGTTTGTTTTACAGTATCATCAGGTACTTGGTGACGTCGCAAATTTGCTTTAACTCTTGCAATTAACTCCCGGTTACTGAACGGCTTTGTTACATAGTCATCCGCTCCCAGTTCAAGACCAAGCACTTTGTCAATTTCGGAATCCTTTGCCGTCAGCATAATAATGGGCATCAACTGCGTTTTACGTACTTCTCGCAATACTTCGTTGCCATCTTTATTAGGCAGCATAATGTCTAACAGCATTAAATCAGGATCTTCATTTTCCGCGAGCTCAATCGCCTCATCCCCGTCATAAGCACAAAGAACCTCATATCCTTCCTTTTCCAAGTTAAATTTCAATATATCAGCTATCGGTTGTTCATCATCAACGACCAAGATCTTCTCATTCATTTAGGACACTTCCTTTTATTTTCATGTTTAATATTCCGTTCCACTTCTATCATTTTATTTTAATATAATTAATCTTTATGACTGTAAACGATCTTACCTTTCTATTGTATCATGACCACTAAAATAAACTAACCCCTGCAACATCGCTTTTTTATTTTATCTGATTCATTTTAAATCAAATAGGGTACTCTTTTATCAAAATTCTAAATAAGGGTTGTAAAACATTTGTTTGAATAATAATATGATATTGAACTGTCTATATCTATTCATGTTAATCTGATTTGACTCCGTTGGATTCATTTAAAAGAAGGGAAGCATTTTAGATTAACAGACGGGAAAAGGTTTAAAAACAGAGGAGGTTACATATGAATCGTAAGCGATGGATTGCACTTGCCGTTGCTGTTGCATTACTTGTTATTTCGGTTGGTATACAAATCTCGGCAAGTGTAGCTACTTCTGAAGATGATGACTTTTTCAGCACAGGAGTATTCGGTGAAACGGTCATTGAAGAAGGGTCACCTGCAGATAAAATTGCAGTTATTTCATTAAATGGTGTCATCGAAGACACCGGACAAAACGCTCTTGGTACCAGTACGTACAATCATAAGCGTTTCCTGCGAGCTGTTGAATCAGCCGGGAAAGACCCGTTTGTGAGCGGTATTATCTTGCGGGTAAACACCCCTGGTGGCGGAGTTGTCGAAAGTGATGAAATCCATGATCAAATTGTAAAAGTGCAGGAAGAATACGATAAACCTGTCTATGTATCCATGGGGAATATGGCGGCTTCCGGTGGTTATTATGTATCCGCACCGGCGAATAAAGTTATAGCCCATCCTTCTACATTGACCGGTTCCATCGGTGTCATTATGCAAGGTATTAATATTGCTGAACTTGCGGATGACCTCGGAATTGACTTTACAACATTAAAAAGTGGAGACTATAAAGATATTATGTCTTCCACAAGAGAGATGACGGAAGATGAAGAAACCATTTTGCAAGAAATGGTTGACGACATGTATGGCGAATTCGTGCAAGTGATTGCAGACGGTCGTGATATGTCTGAAGAAACAGTTAGAGAAATCGGAGATGGACGGATTTATACCGGGAAGCAAGCTTATGATTTAGAGTTGGTCGATGATCTCGGCGATTTAAATGATACCATTCAAATGATGAAAGATGACCAACAGCTGGCAGATGCTCAAGTTATCGAGTACTCAGCTCCTTACGATTTCGCTAATTGGTTCGGAATGCAGGTGAAGCAAACATTTGGCGGCGACCCGGATTATAGCGGGCTAATCGAACTTCTCAGAGAAAACAATGCTCCACGTGCGATGTACCTATATTCAGAATAAGGAGGTGGGCCGTTTGAGTGAGGAAACAGCTCCATATGAAGTACAATATACTGACACAGTCACCGTAACGTTTGCTGGATTTTGGATGCGTTTTTGGGCGTATTTAGCTGATCTGTTCATCGTTTTCCTTCTAAGTGGCATCATTACAAGTTTTATTCAGGTGTTTGCTACCGATGGTGAAATAACGATTGGATATTGGACCCTTTCCGGTATTGTGGGTTTCGTTATTTTTTATTTATACTTCCTATTGTTGACAAAGTTTTTCAGTCAAACCATAGGAAAAATGATTTTCGGGTTAAAAGTAATTCGAAGAGATGGAGAATCCATTAGCTGGACAGATTTAATTTTCCGGGAAATAATCGGCCGCTTCCTCCACCGTGTTTTCTGGTTTACCAATGTGCTTTATGTTGCAGTCGCGTTTACCCCCGAAAAACAAGGAATTCATGACTTAATTGGAGATACACGTGTCATTTTAACAAGAAGATAGATAACAAAAAAGGGAGACAAACCGAAATGATGGTCTGTCTCCCTTTTGATGACTTCATTAGGCCTGCATCGATGCAGGTGGAATATCACTTTCATTGTAACGGTGATCCAAATCAACGAATTTATTATATTCCTTCTTAAAAGCTAACTCGACGGTTCCTGTTGGGCCGTTCCGCTGTTTTGAAATGATGATTTCAATGATATTCTGTTTATCTGTTTCATCATCATAATAGTCATCTCTATATAAGAAACCAACTATATCCGCATCTTGCTCAATACTTCCTGATTCACGCAAATCCGACATCATCGGACGTTTATCCTGCCTTGACTCAACTCCACGGGAAAGTTGAGATAATGCAATCAGCGGCACGTTAAGCTCTCTTGCCAATCCTTTTAACGATCGGGATATTTCAGATACTTCTTGCTGACGGTTTTCACTAGAACTCGGGCTCCCTTGAATAAGCTGTAAATAATCAATCATAATCATGCCTAGACCATTTTCTTGTTTTAAACGGCGGCATTTGGAGCGAATTTCACTAACACGGATTCCTGGAGAATCGTCAATAAAAATCCCAGCATTGGATAAAGAACCCATGGCCATTGTTAACTTTCCCCAATCATCTGGTTGCAGCTGTCCACTCCGCAAGCGCTGTGAGTCAATATTTCCTTCAGCGCATAGCATACGCTGAACCAGTTGTTCAGCTCCCATTTCCAAACTAAAAATAGCCACTGTTTCATCCGTATTCACAGCAACGTTTTGAGCAACATTCAGGGCAAAAGCTGTCTTCCCGACAGATGGACGTGCGGCGATAATAATTAAATCGTTACGCTGAAATCCGGATGTGATTCGATCTAAATCCTGGTAACCAGTTGGAATTCCTGTCACATCACTTGTCTGGTTATGTAACTGTTCAATATTATCGTATACTTCTATTAATACATCTTTTATACTTTTGAACGCACCGGAATTCTTCTCCCCGGCTACTTCAAGAATGCTTTTTTCTGCTTCATTAATAACATCTTCTACATTGTCTTCGTGCTCGTAACTCGATGTAACAATATCCGTCGCCGAGCGAATTAACCTGCGAAGCAATCCTTTCTCTTCCACAATTCGGCTATAGTGTTCAATATTGGCTGCCGTAGGAACACTTTCTGCCACCTGGGTTAGATAGGTAACACCGCCTGCTTCTTCAAGCTGTTTCAAATCATTTAAATAAGACGTGACGGTCACAACATCAATCGGCTCACCTTTATCAGCAAGATTCAGCATAGCAGCAAAGATCCGCTGATGACCCGCACGATAAAAATCTTCCGGAACAAGAATTTCCGAAGCCGTTGTAAATGCTTCCGGTTCCAGAAAAATGGCACCAATAACGGACTGCTCTGCCTCTATATTATGCGGTGGTGTACGATCTATCCAAGCCTGATTCATTTATTTTCTCCTCCTAAACCTTAAACAGATGGTCTGTCTTTTAGGATATAACTTTTTCTATAAAAAATCGATGTCTACTTATTGGAAATTTGTCAATGATGCAAAGAAATATTTCTAAATTAAAAAGGCTTTATAAAAATAGAAGAAACCGGCAAAGAGGCCGATTTCTTTTATAACTTTCCGTATTCAATCCACAGATTATTGTTCCACCACATGGACTTTGACAGAGCCTGACACGTCAGGATGAAGTTTAACCGGGACATTTGTATAACCGAGAGAACGAATAGGATTGTCCAATTCCATTTTACGTTTGTCAATTTTATATCCGTGTTGTTTTTCTAATTGCTCTGCTATTTGTTTGCTCGTAATGGAGCCAAACAAGCGACCTTCTTTTCCTGATTTTGCTTTGATCTCAACAGTTCGTTCAGCTAGCGCATCTTTGAGCTCGATGGCTTCTTCTTTTTCTTCCTGCTCTAATTGTTTTTTCTTTCTTTTTTTGCCTTCCAAAGCTTTTAAATTCCCTGGTGTCGCTTCCTGAGCCAGATTATTTTTTAACAAATAATTGCGTGCATAACCAGTGGATACATTTTTAACTTCCCCTTTTTTCCCTTTCCCTTTTACATCTTTAAGAAAAATTACTTTCATGTTGTTTCTCTCCCTTCATAATATTCATTCAGGATTTCTATTAAAAAGGCCTCTGCAGATTCCAGTGTCATATCTTCCATTTGAGTTGCCGCATTTGTTAAGTGGCCCCCACCGTTCATTTTTTCCATAATGACCTGAACATTAATATCTCCGAGGGATCTTGCGCTAATTCCTATTCTACCATCTTCCCGCTCAGAAATAACGAATGAGGCACTGACCCCGGTCATCGTAAGAAGTGTATCGGCGGCCTGTGCAATAACAACAGGACCATATGTCACGCCGGATTCTGCTGTTGCAATCGCAATTTCTTCTCTAAGAAATATCGTTCGTTCGATTAATTTGCTTCTTTTTATATATAAGGATAAATCCTGCTTCATAAAATGCTGCACTAGAACGGTATCGGCTCCCCTCGAACGTAGGTAAGAAGCGGCTTCAAACGTTCTGGAACCTGTACGAAGTGTAAAACTTTTTGTATCGACAATAATACCAGCAAGTAAAGCAGTTGCTTCTAGACGGTTTAATTTTAATGTCTTTGGCTGATATTCCAGCAATTCCGTTACAAGTTCTGCGGTAGAAGAGGCATACGGCTCCATGTAAACCAATGTCGCATTATCGATAAAATCTTCTCCTCTGCGGTGGTGATCAATAACAACCTTATATTCTGTCTTATTTAACAAGCTGTTATCCGCAACAAGAGACGGTTTATGGGTATCAACAACAACAATGAGACTACGGTTCGTAATAATATTTTGTGCATCTTCCGGTTGGATAAAGTATTGCCATAAATCGTCATCTTCTTTAATCGCATCGACAAGCTGGTACACACCAATATCGACATCATCCCGGTCGAAAACAATGTATCCCTCTACATTATTCGCCTGTGCGATTTTTAAAATACCGATAGCAGCACCAACAGAGTCCATATCAGGCGATTTATGGCCCATGATGATGACTTTATCACTTACAAGTACAAGTTCCCTTAGCGCATGAGATATAACTCGGGCACGAACCCTCGTCCGCTTTTCCATTGGGTTTGTTTTACCACCGTAAAAACGGACCTTTCCGGTGTTATCTTTAATTGCAACTTGGTCCCCACCCCGGCCCAGCACAAGATCTAAGCTGGATTGAGCCAGTTCGCCCAGTTGTGGCAAGTCAACATCACCATCGCCAATTCCAATACTTAATGTAAGTGCATTATTTTCTTCGCCTGTTTTCTCACGTACTTCATCTAAAATACTAAATTTAACTTCCTCTAATTCATCCAGAATTTCCTTCGTGGCTACAGCAACAAATCGCTCCTGTGATGTACGTTTCAAATAAACACCGTATTGTTTCGCCCAGTCATTTAAAAGCGAAGTCACAAGCGAGTTCAACTTACTTTTTGCCGTATCATTCATGTTTTGAGTAATTTCTTCATAATTATCAAGATAGATAATAGCAAGTACAGACTGATCGTTTTCATACGCCTCCTGCAGATACACTTGTTCTGTACGGTTAAAAAAGTAGAGCAGACGTTCATCTGTGCGGATAACGACTTGAAATTTACGATCTTTTAAATCGAGCATAAACTCTTTTTTTTCTTCATTTATCATTGGGATTAATTCTTCCGAAACCTCATCAAGCGACAGACCTGTGAGCGGCCCTTCTTCATTTAAATCATTCATATAAGGGTTCGACCACTCTACTTCAAATTCCTCATTGTACAAGACAATTCCAAATGGCATTTCCAGTAAAGCCTCATCCCCGACCCGCTGAACACGGTGAGAAAGTGCAGCTATATATTCTCCTGTTTCTTTTCTTCTTCTCTTTTCCTTTTGGATGGTGTAGGAAAAAGAAAGTAAAACAAAAATGAAAAGGATCAGCCCCAGTGGCCATTGAAAATACCAAAGGACGACAGCTAAAACAAGAGCCAATAGATAAATAATCCATATATGGCTGTCAATTGCTGATTTCTTTAATTCCGGCATATTTTTCAGCCCCTACCTTCCATTCAACCTGGCAAACTCAATCATTGTTTTTCTTTTCTATCCGGTCTCTAAGTTTAAATCCGATATCTAGAATACCTAACACACGTACCAATATAATGAATATGGCTGGAAAAAGCAATGTAATCACGATACTTAAGATTGGAATTGCTTTTGACCAGTTTTTATGGTGAGCATAATAGAATATAAATGAAAAACCTTGAATCGCCATAAGGATTCCAACAATCATAGCAACATTATCAATCATAATTGAAAAGGTATTCGCTGGATCTAAATCTATAAGCATCAAAAGGATAGCTATTAAGTAAATCCATATAAGAGATGCTGGCAACTGCAGATCTCGAAATGGTGGAAAATACAACTTTCTATTTTCCAGTCGATTCATTATTTTATAACTAAACCATTGGCCAACAAGTGCTGTAATGGCCGCAGCTAAAACCAGCCATACAGGCAACAGTTGAATCATATGGTCCACTTGCGCATACATCATCTGTTCCAACTGTTCGAATTCTTCTCCGGATATTCCCATTGATGGGAACAAGGTCAAACTCATTTCTACAGACTCTGTCATCATTTGTTTGAGTTCATTAATCCAATTGACACCTAGCAATACCTGACTGTATATAAAGGTGAACAAAAGACCAATGATAAAACCAAAAGATCCACGAGCCCATGTTTCATAAGCTGATAAACCTTTGTAAATCGAGTGGCCGATCAGTATCCCACCAAGTCCAGTAGTTACTGCCAGCGGCAAAGAAAATAGAGTTGCCAGTAAAATAGTAAGCAAAATGGCTACCACGTACATTAGGAATGCCGGTTTTATATTATGTTTAGCTGTGTACAGGACAAACGGTACAGGTAGCAAAAATATACAAATAATAGATAAAACCGGGATAAATGTTCCTAGCATGAGTAACATGTAAATGACAGTCAGTAATGCACCATTTGTAATTTTTTTTGAGTCATTCATTTGTTAAGTGCTCCTTTATTTTCTAAAGAAGATGATTTCCACTGAGAAATCCCTCATTTGTTCGAGCGCGTTCTTCTGATTCAAGCGCTTTTCCAATGTCTATCTTCCTAGTCTATGATAACATGATTTAGAATAGAATAGGTAACAGAACTCAGGATAAATTTAACTCGGATTCGATGGACACTTGAAAAAGATTTTCTTTCTAGAATCTATTATAATAGTATGTAATGACTATAAATGAGGATGAATCACGATGATCTTTTTAAAAGTATTTAAGAACAGCATTAAATTACCAGCAAAAAAGCCTATGTTTCAATTAAATCGAATTGATATGCATATCATTCTTTTTTATTTATTTTTACTTATTATCCTTTTATCTCTTCCCACTTTTATTCATCAACTGGCTCATCCGGAAGGCGCCGGTGCTGAACTAAACTTTATCTTTTTTCTCATATACTTTTTCATGTTTCATTATTTACCTATTACCATTGCTCTTATTCTTTTTTTGTCTATTATCGCTTTACTCGGAAAGCTTTTCGCAAATGCAACAAAGCGCAAACTTCACTATAGCACTCTGTGGAAAGTTACAGCTTGTGCAGCTACGATTCCTTTTTTAATCTATACAGGGATTACATTTTTCTATCCTTTAAACGATATCTATTTATTATTATCCGGTATCTACATCCTGGTGCTTTTAATTAAAATGATTCTTGTTTATCCAAGAAGAAAAAGAAAATAGAATATCCCACAGAAAGGATCTCCTTCTGGTGAATGAAAGCATATTGTTCACACTTTGCATAAAACACATATAACTTTCTTTGATGTTTGATCTTCTTCATGCCTATGGATTTACACATCCGTAACAGCCGATGGATTCTGCTAACATTCAGTAGAGTGAGGTAAATTCTGACTGAATGAAGTTTCATTTTATGCCCATCGATTCATCCGAAATATAAAAAAAGAGTGATACACACCTGTATAAGTCGGTGGGTAAATCACTCTTTTTCAAATCATTGTATTACTCGGCTACATAAGGCAATAAAGCCATTTGACGAGCACGTTTAATTGCTTTTGTTAATTTACGCTGATATTTTGCAGATGTTCCAGTTACACGACGTGGAAGAATTTTCCCACGCTCGGAAACGAAACGTTTTAGCAAATCTACGTCTTTATAGTCAATATGTGTAATTCCGTTCGCTGTAAAATAACATACTTTACGACGTCTTGCACGACCACGACGAGCTGCCATCAGAATCCCTCCTTATCCAGTTCAAAATTAAAACGGTAAATCATCATCAGATATATCGATAGGCTCTCCATCATTTTTAAATGGATCCTCAAAATCATCACTAGGGTTTTGATTTTGTCCAAATTGCTGATTGGACGGCTGAAATTGGTTCTGATTTCTCTCAGGTTGGAATCCGGATTGATTCGGTTGGTTCTGTCTTCTTGATTGATTCGATCCCTTTGATTCCAAAAACTGGACACTGTCAGCAACTACTTCAGTTACGAAAATCGTTCGCCCGTCCTGTCCTTCAAAATTGCGCGTCTGAATACGGCCATCAATCCCAACCATACTGCCTTTTCTCATATAATTTGCAAGGTTTTCAGCTGGCCTGCGCCAAACAACACAATTAATAAAATCAGCTTCACGATCTCCCTGCTGGTTTGTAAAAGGCCGGTTCACAGCAACTGTAAAATTAGATACAGCTACTCCACTCGCAGTATAACGCAAATCTGGATCTTTCGTTAACCTGCCGACTAAAACGACACGATTTAACATCAGAACCACTCCCTATTATTGATCATCTTCTCGAATTACGATATGGCGAACAATGTCATCAGAAAACTTAGCAAGACGATCAAATTCATTGACTGCTGTGTCATCACTGCTAAACTTCACAACAACATAATATCCGTCACGATAGTTATTTATTTCATAAGCAAGACGACGCTTGCCCATTTCATCTACTTTTTCAATCTCCGCGCCATTGTCAGTAAGCACGCTCTTAAAACGCTCAATCAGAGTGTTTTGAGCTTCTTCCTCGATGTCTGGGCGGATGATATACATGATTTCATATTTTCTCATCCGTTACACCTCCTTTTGGTCTTAGCGGCCCTTCTTATCTATTTAGAAGAGCAAGGAGTAATAGTTTTTTTATTACTCACATTCTGTCATTATAACAAACATTTTTACATATAACAAGTATTCGAGAGATCCTTCTTTGCATTATACATTAAAGCGGAAATGCATAACATCCCCGTCCTGTACGATATACTCTTTTCCTTCTAGACGGACTTTTCCATTTTCGCGAGCCGCCGCCATAGAACCCGTTCCAAACAAATCATCATAAGAAACAGTTTCTGCACGGATAAATCCTTTTTCAAAGTCTGTGTGAATAATTCCTGCTGCTTGGGGTGCTTTAATTCCTTGTCTAAACGTCCAAGCACGCACTTCTTGCTCTCCTGCGGTGAAATAAGTTCCCAAACCAAGTAAGTTGTATGTCGCTTTGATAAGTTTATCTAAGCCGGATTCTTCTATCCCGAGTTCTTCAAGGAACATTTCTTCTTCGTCCGGAGCAAGTTCTGAAATTTCTTCTTCAATTTTGGCACATACTCCAATGACTTCTGCATTTTCTTTTTCCGCATACTCTTTTACTTTCTGTACATGTTCATTGGAATCAGGGTCATTCGCATCATCTTCGCTCACATTCGCTACATATAAAATCGGTTTACTCGTTAAAAGGTGTAATCCCTTCACAACTTTTATTTGTTCTTTTGTGAACTCGATTGCCCGTGCCGGCGTTTCACTTTCCAGACCTGCTTTTAACTTTTGCAGCACTTCCAACTCTTCTAATGCGGCTTTATCTTTCTGACGGGCAAGTTTTTCAACTCGCTCAGATCGTTTATTTATTGTTTCCAAATCGGCGAGCATCAGTTCCAGATTAATCACCTCGATATCATCGATTGGATCAACCGTTCCGGAGACGTGGGTAATATTGCTGTCATCAAAGCAGCGCACAACCTGGCAAATCGCATCGACTTGTCGTATATGAGATAAAAACTGGTTACCGAGCCCTTCTCCTTCACTCGCACCTTTAACAATACCTGCAATATCTGTAAACTCAAAAGCAGTTGGTACGGTTTTCTTTGGTTTTACGAGTTCTGTTAATTTATTTAATCGTTCGTCAGGCACTTCGACAATTCCTACGTTTGGGTCAATCGTAGCAAACGGTTAGTTTGCTGCTTCAGCGCCTGCTTGCGTAATCGCGTTAAACAACGTCGATTTCCCAACGTTTGGAAGCCCGACAATTCCTGCTGTTAAAGACATTCTATTTTTCACTCCTTAAGGATACCTGCATATGAACGCGTTCAATAGTTTTAATTATAGGTTTTAATATAAAAAAAGACAAGCATGAGAAAAGCAAAAACAAGCGTTGCCCGAAGCTTATTTTTGCTTTTCCCGTTGGAATTTTTTCTTATTCCCGTAATGATTTGATTATGTTATCCCTTATTTAGTACTTTTGTCTCTACGGCGCTATGGATGTACCCGGTCCAATCTTTATAGGCAAGTGGAGAGATGAGCCATCTGATACTTCGCCTTCTTTTTTCTATTTATTCTAGTTTGTTTCAGCCTTTTCGATGACACGCTTTAGTTTTTTCGTAAATTGATTGCGTGGAATCAGGACACTATGGTCGCAGCCCTGACATTTTATCCGGATATCCATTCCCATCCGAATGATTTTCCAGCGGTTTTCTCCACACGGGTGTGGTTTTTTCATTTCCACAATATCGTGCAATGCATAGTCTTTATCAGCCATATCCCTCAAACTCCTTTTTTATTCTATTATAACGGATTTTTCCTTATTCGTTTAGATTAAGGCGTTATTTCAACTTCAATGGTACTCGTTTTATCGTTGTTTTACCCGGTTCAGTATATTGTAGTTTAGCCCATAGACAAAAAAAGAGCTGGATCCCGGAATGGATCCGCTCTGATTTTGTCTATTGATTTGCACGTTGATTATTTTGAAGTTTTTCTTTTTCTTCATCAGAATACATAACAAGCCGAGGTGAAGGGATGTCAATGCCGCGTTTATATAATTGATCCTGCATTTCTTTTCTTATATTTCTTTCCCCCGCCCATTGCATAACAGGCTCTGTTTCTGCAATCACTCGAATAACAAAGTGCGAAACATCAAGGTTTTGCACACCGATTACTTCGGGCACTTCTAAAATAAAGTCATACTTATCTGGCAAGGTCGCTGCTACTTCGTTAATAATTCCCTCGGCTTCCTCATAATCACTTTCATAAGGTATATTAATATCAACAACAGCCAATCCATTCGCCAATGAATAGTTAATGACCTGTGTGATGTTTCCGTTTGGCAAGATATTCATTTCCCCGGTCCAGCTCACGATTTTTGTTGTTCTGAGTCCGATTTCTTCCACCGTTCCCTCAATACCGGAAACATTGACATAATCTCCAACAGAAAACTGATCTTCAAATATAATGAAGAAGCCAGTAATAATATCCCGTACAAGGTTTTGTGCACCAAAACCGATCGCTAAACCGACAACTCCTGCCCCTGCGAGTAATGGTCCAATGTTAATGTTGAAAACACCTAGGATCATTACACCGGCCATGAAATAGACTACATAAGATACTGTGTTTTTTATTAATTTTTTTAATGTGTTTTCTCTTCGCTCGGTTATTCGGATCGGCCCTTTTTGTTTGTTTCTAAATAACCGGTCGACTACCGTTTTGACAATTTTTACTAGAATCAAAGCAAGCAGAATAATAAACAGAATCCGAATGGCTCCATAGCCAATAATAAGCCAAGGTTCTGCACTCATTAAATATGCCCATAGTTCAGAAACCTGGCTGTTTACTTCTTCCATATCAATCTCTGGTACATTCGTAGATAAATAGGTTTGATTCATTTTAGTAGCATTATCTCCTTTCCTCCAATTTTAACCATAATGGAAACAATAATAGTCTAGTTAATACGTATAAATTCAGGACTGCATAAATGGGGTAAATATACTGAACCAGTGCAGAAAAACCGATGATCGTAATTGGCAGCATGGACAATACAGTAATTGTAGCAAGCATACCGACTGGCAATTTAATCATACCTTGTATTCGCGTAATAATACCAAGCATATTTGACCCGGCGGTCGTATAGATGGCAATCCACAACAAAAAAGACATCACAAGTAATATTTCAATTGAATAATTACTTAAAATAGCGAAAAGCGGTATTTCATAAACAAGAATTTGGTCTGATATTTGAATGAGACTGCTATTGTAAATATAAGAAACAATCCCTAAAATAAGTCCACTTCCTACACTTGCAACCACAATTTCCTGTTTCGACTTGATTTGATTACCAATCGCTCCTAGAACAGCAATTAAGGGAAGTATATTCAGTGCCGTAAATGGAAAGGCAGCCACCCAATTACTTTGTTCTAACCAATCAGAAAAAATCTCCAGATTTTGGTCTTTTACAAAAAGAATCAAAACAAACAGCAAACCAATCATGAGAAGCGGCATCATTAACTGATTCAAAACGATCAGCTGATTAATCCCTTTCAGAAAGATAAGTATTAAAGCAACTACGATTATAACTATACCCAACCAGTAAGGAAAGTTAAACGCCTGAATTGTTGCTCCACTTCCTGCAATCATAATTGCTGTAACAGAATAGAGATAGAAAAAAATCGTGAAGTCATAAAATTTTGTTAAACGTTTCCCTACAATTACTTGCAAAACAGGCAAATATTGTGATGATTGCTGTTGATAGCTTACATACATAATCACTGCAGTACAAACCGTAAAAAACAGGGCAAACAGAACAATAGCCAGTCCACTTTCATGACCAAAAAATTGCCATAATTCTCTTCCAGAGGCGTAACCTGCACCAACTGTTGCTCCGATGATTAGAAAAATCCATTTAAATCCCGCTCTCCACATCTTTTTTCCTCCATTATCAGTAATTGCATGTATAGAAAAATTCTAAAAGTCGTATACTATACCAATATGTTTATGGAGGATGAGCTATGAATATAAAGAAATATTTCAGGCATGAAAATACATCTTTCCGGATGAATCATACAGATGAAGATGCGATACATCTATTAGGAAAACGGCTCATCGCCCTACTTCCAAATCGTCCTCATGATTATATCGTTGTCTGCATCGGAACAGACAGATCTACTGGAGATGCATTAGGACCACTCACAGGAACATTTCTATCTGAATTGAAGCCGAAACATCTCTCAGTTTATGGCACATTACATCAACCGATCCATGCGATGAACCTGGAAGAGTCTATCGATAAAATAAAAGCCAAGCACCGGCAACCATTTATTATTGCCGTTGATGCCTGTCTTGGTAAACGTTCGTCCATCGGTCAATTAATTTTAGATAAAGGGCCACTCAAACCCGGTGCCGCTTTTAATAAAAAACTTGAACCCGTTGGCGATTTACAGCTAATCGGCGTTGTGAATATAAGCGGTTTTATGGAACATACAATTTTACAAAACACGAGATTGTCTCTTGTGACCGATATGGCTAAACAATTGGCCTTTTTATTCAATCTTCTGGATCAACGACTGACCTTTCCACACTCTCTTCCTCTTGCTTCATTAAAAAAAGAGGAAAGTATATAAAGCGCGACGGTATCACAAGGAGTTGTGCTGCCGTCGCGCTTTATATTATAAACTATAATATATGTAATAAATAATAATAACCGTGCCAATCGCTGGTAATAAATTCCCAATTTTAATTTTTGTAATCTGAAGGATATTTAAACCAATCGCTACAATTAATAAACCGCCTACAGCTGTCATTTCAACAATAAAACCTTGCAAAAATGCCTCGGGAACCCACTTTTCAATTTGTGTAGCAAGCAAAGCAATGGTTCCCTGATAAAGCACTATTGGAACGGCTGATAAAATCACTCCGAAGCCAAGTGTTGTAGTTAATACAAGTGATGTAAAGCCATCCATGATTCCTTTTGTAATTAAAACTTCATGGTCCCCGCGCATTCCGCTATCCAATGCACCGATAATAGCGAGAGCTCCAACAGCAAAAATCAGTGTCGCAGTGACAAAACCTTGTGATACAGTTATATCTTTATCCGAACTTTTGAATTGACTCCCAATCCATTCACCGAAACGATTCAATCTTTCTTCCACATGTAATAACTCTCCTAGAACAGCACCTGAAAGTAAACTTAATAAAACAATAATAATAAGTTCTGTTGTAAAAGCCATTTGCAATCCTATTAAAATAACAGCTAACCCGATCCCGTGCATGACTGTTTTTTTAAATCTTTCGGGAATATTTCTAAACATCAAACCGATTAAACTTCCTATAACAATGAGTGCTCCATTAATCAATGTTCCGTATAGCGCTGACATACAATCCCCCTAATGTTTCACGTGAAACATTTACTTCTTTGTAATTATTTATATAAAAAAGGACCTTGAACCTGAATGGTTTGTTTCACTTTAAACATCTGCATCCCCTAAACACTACAAATCCTTTGTTTTTAATATTAAAATTCCCAACAGTTTTCTACAAAAGTCGAATAACCTGTTCGGTGTAAAACATTCATCTATTGTAAATAAGTATAAATGTTCTCTTCTTGAAACATAAAACCCATCTTTAAAATAAAAGCACCACGGAATTCGTCCCGTGGTGCATATTCTATCAATCTATCCCCTGTTTATCTCCACGGCATTACTCGTACACCCGTCCCCATAGGCGGGTGATAAGTACCGCCAAGTTCCAAGATAAGTGCGACAAAGGTTCAGATGGGGGGGAAACTCCATCTGAACCAAGTCTTCTTTATTGTAGCATCACTGGGTTGGCAATTTAGGTAGCGACGCCCTGGGTTGGCAGTTACTCGATCCATTAAATTAGCCTATGCATTATAAGGCTCCTCCTTTTAGAGTCGAAAAACATCACATTCAAAGTCGAATTAACGCGTCCCACAGTCGCTCAATAGATTTAACGCGCATTCAACAAGGTTTAATATCTACTGAATGATGTTTTACTTGACAGCAAAAGGAATACAATGAGATCTATCTTTCGGACTTCTTTACAATACTTTTTAATTTATTTTTCAAGAAATTCAATAATTCGCTCTAGATCATCATCATTGTAAAATTCAATTTCAATCTTCCCTTTTCGTTTTCCTCGTTGAATACTGACTGCTGTACCTAAATACTCTCTCAGTTTTGACTCTCTTTCTTGTAAAAAAATATCTTTTTTTGGTTTTTCTTTTTTCTTAACCGGCTTCTCGTTTAAATGGACGATCAGTTTTTCTACTTGGCGCACATTTAAGTTTTCTTTTTTAATTTTGAAAACAACAGGATCAAGTTTTTCTCTTTCTTTTAATCCGAGCAATGCACGACCATGTCCTGCTGACAGTTCCCCATTATTAATCATAGTAATAATCCGGTCTGGTAAAGTGAGCAACCGTACCATATTGGCAATATGAGAACGGCTTTTCCCTAAACGTTTTGACAACTCTTCCTGTGTAATTCCTAATTCATCAATTAAGTTCGCATACGCCGAAGCTTCTTCTATCGGTGATAAGTCTTCACGCTGTAAGTTTTCAAGCAGAGCAAGCTCCATCATTTTTTCGTCAGAGAGGTCTTTCACGATAGCCGGTACTGTCTTTAAACCTGCCTCTTCTGCAGCACGATAACGTCTTTCTCCAACGACAATCTCATACCCTTTAATACTTTTACGAACAATTAAAGGTTGAATAATTCCATATTCAAGAATGGACTCTTTTAACTCATCAATCGACTCCGAATCAAATGTCTTCCTCGGCTGATAGGGATTCGGTCT
>Ga0079226_10000999_pt1 | contig 21295 bp, 21 predicted proteins | sample Poulit2014_FD_76345 | JGI IMG/M metagenome (GOLD analysis project Ga0079226, IMG submission 76345) | Agricultural soil microbial communities from Georgia to study Nitrogen management - Poultry litter 2014 | ecosystem: Environmental > Terrestrial > Soil > Agricultural land | place: USA: Georgia... | reverse complement strand
TGGAAATGGCTGAATTGGCGTCGGGCTGGGCGACAACCGGACCATTGTTGCGACGCGGCACCAGAAAGGTGATTCCACCCGCATCATAGCCCACGCTGGCCGGCTCCACGCTGTCGGGCACCCCATCTCCGACATTGTTCACGAAATAGCTCTGAAAGGCGTACAACAGCGGCTCGGCGCCGTCTTCATGGACTGTATGCGTTGGCAGGCCATAGGCGTTGGTCAGAGTCTCTTCCATGAAATAGTCGGTAACATCGATTTCATGGTTGGTCAGCCCCCAGCAGATATTCAGGTTGCAGCCCAGCAGCGTCAGCGGAACCCCCGGCGGCGTGATGCCGCTGACCGCCCTGTTTTCATCGCGGATGACGATATTCTCGTTAATCATCAGCGCCGGCATGGTCAGGCCAAGATGAGGATCATTGGCCATGAAGGGATAGCCGCTGTCGGTGTGGTCGCCCGAGACCAGCCACCAGTTGGAGCCGGCGCGGTTTTCAGCCCGCCCCATGGTGTTTTGAAGCAGCGGCACCTGCTGCACGCGCTCCATGTACTGCGACAGGCTGTGCATGACGGAATCGTCCACCCACGGCAGATTGTTCCAGCGGTTCGACACTGGCGAAGAAGGTGCAGCTGCTGCGTCTTGCATGGCGCCGGCAAGGTCGGGCACGACCGCGCTCACGCCAATGGCCTCAAGAAAGCCGGGAATGGTCACCCGGTCGTCCATGGGTGCCGCGCGCACCAGGTCTTCAAAATAGAGGGACGCACCGTCAAAGCCGGCGGCCTCGCCCACGGCCTGATAGGCGCCCAGACGCATAGTGCGATCGACCGCGCCCGAATCGAAGGACAGCTGGAAGGCCAGCAGCTTGCCTATGATGAGCGAATCAACAGGCGACCAGCGCTCCACCCTGGTCAGCTCAAGCGCGCCGTATTCCGGCGGCAGCTCTTCGTCCGAGGCGATATAGGCGTTGACGCCGTCGGCGTAGGCCTTGACCCAGTTCTTTTCATCCGCGTCGAGCTGCTGCCAGGTGGCCAGTGCGCCGCGGCGCAAGCCAAGCGTGCGCAGCTCCACATCGCTGGCCAGGGCAGCGGGCCCCAAAAGCTCGGCCAGCGTGCCGGATGACACTCGGCGCAGATAATCCATGTGGAAAAGCCTGTCGCGTGCGTGGAGAAAGCCGCGCACAAAGTTGACGTCGCTCTCGGTTTCGCCGACGATAGTAGGAATGCCGGCGTCGTCAATATATACATTGACCGGCGCCGACAGCTCAGGCGCAGAAATGGATTGTGCCTGCAAGCTGGCAGCAAGCAGCACTCCAATGATCAAAAGCAGTGACTTTTTCATTGGCTGGTCCCTTTTTTGTGAATGGTTGCAGGATTGATTATGGCACATTGCCGCCTGCTGCCACCGCATGCACCGGCGCCGGGTTGGCATAAAGAGGGATGTGCAGGGTTTCGATGCGGACAGCAGGCTCCTGCGCTGACCCGCAAACGCTTATAATACGCCACCGTTTCCAGGGTGATTTTTGCACTTTGGGTACCGACATGGCACACAGACCTAAGGAGTCGACATGACCCAGACAGTCGCCCGCTTCAAGGTTGACTATTACCAGTTTCTCAAACCCGACGGCACGCTGGTCGATGACCGGCAGGCGCCGCAGGTTGCCAGGGACTTCGATCGCCTGGTCGAGCTCTATGAACTGATGAGCCTGACCCGTGTTTTTGACGCCAAGGCCGTGGCGCTGCAGCGCACCGGCCAGCTGGGCACCTATGCATCCAGCCTCGGGCATGAAGCCGCCCACGTGGCCATTGGCGCTGCAATGAAACATGAAGATTGCCTGGCGCCCATGTACCGCGAATACGCCGCACAGTTTTATCGCGGCGTGAAAATGTCCGAAGTGCTGCTCTACTGGGGCGGTGACGAGCGCGGCAACAATTTCAGCGGCCCCGAGCATGATTTTGCCTGGTGTGTGCCCATTGCCACCCAGTGCCTGCATGCCGCCGGTGCCGCCATGGCCTACAAGCTGAAAAGCGAGGACCGCGTGGCGGTGTCCGTGGTTGGAGACGGCGGCTCTTCCAAGGGTGACTTCCTGGAAGCCATCAACGCCGGCAGCGCCTGGAAGCTGCCGCTGGTTCTCATCATCATGAACAACCAGTGGGCCATTTCCGTGCCGCGCAGCAAGCAGAATACGGCTGCCACGCTGGCACAGAAGGGCATTGCGGCCGGTCTGCCGAGCATGCAGGTGGACGGCAACGACCTGATCGCCTGCCTGTGGGTTATGGACAACGCCATCGAGGCGGCCAGAAGCGGCCGGGGCTCATTTGTCATCGAGATGATCACCTATCGCCTCAGCGACCACACCACCGCCGATGATGCACGCCGCTACCGCCCTGACGAGGAAGTGGAAGAGGCCTGGGAGCGCGAACCCCTGAAGCGGCTTAGAACCTACCTGGTCAACAACGGTGTCTGGGACGAGGACAAGGAAGAGGCCCTGCTTGCCGAATGCCGCGAGGCCGTGGATGCCGCTGTGGAGGACTATCTGGACATGGTCGAAAACAACCCCCAGCCGGTTACGGCCATGTTCGACCACATGTTTGCCGAGCTGCCGCACGATCTCATCGAGCAGCGCCGCGAGGCCCAGCGTCATGAACAGGAAGGAGGACAGCTCTGATGACTGCCATTACATTGATTGAAGGCGTCACCATGGCGCTGGCCCGGGCCATGGAGGAAGATCCTTCGGTGGTTGTTCTGGGCGAGGATGTCGGCGTCAACGGCGGCGTTTTCCGCGCCACTGCCGGGTTGCACGAGCGCTTTGGCGACGATCGAGTCATTGACACCCCGCTGGCCGAAGTCATGATCGCCGGCATGAGCGTGGGCATGTCCACCCAGGGCATCAAGCCCGTGGCCGAAGCGCAGTTTTGCGGCTTTACCACGCCCATGCTGGATCACATCATGAACCATGCCGCCCGCCTGAGAAACCGCACGCGCGGACGCATGTCATCGCCCATGGTGCTGCGCTTTCCCACCGGCGGCGGCATTCACGCACCGGAGCACCACTCCGAAAGCCCGGAAGCCCTGTTTGCCCACACCCCCGGCCTGCGCGTTGTCATGCCGTCATCGCCATCGCGAGCCTACGGCCTGCTGCTGGCCGCCATTCGCGACCCCGATCCGGTCGTTTTCATGGAGCCCAAGCGCATTTACCGCTGGGTCAAGGAAGAGGTGGAGGACAACGGCGAAGAGCTGCCCATGGATGTCTGCTATACGCTGCGCGACGGCGACGACATCACGCTGGTAAGCTGGGGCGCAATGATCAAGGAAACCCTGCAGGCAGCGGACCAGCTCGAGGCGCAGGGCCTTGGCGTGGAGGTCATTGACGTGGCCACCATCAGCCCGCTGGACATGGACACCATCATTGAATCGGTGGAGCGCACCGGGCGCTGCGTCATCATTCAGGAAGCGCCCAGGCACTGCAGCGTGGCCAGCGAGATTGCGGCCGGCCTGGCCGACGCCGGCATCTGGCACTTGCAGGCGCCGGTCAAGCGGGTTTGCGGCTACGATGTCACCATGCCGCTGTACCGCAACGAAATGAAGTACATGCCAAGCGTGCAACGCATTGTTGACGCGGCCCAACAGGTTCTGGAGGTTTCATGAGCATTTTCAAGCTGCCCGATCTGGGTGAAGGTCTGCCGGATGCAGAAATAGTCGAGTGGCTGGTTGCCGAAGGCGACCCCATTGAGGTTGACCAGCCGCTGGTTTCAATGGAAACCGCCAAGGCCGTGGTTGAAGTTCCCAGCCCGTTCAAGGGTCGGGTTCTCAAGTTTTACGGCCAGGCCGGTGACGTCATAGACACCGGCGCACCGCTGGTTGAATTCGAGCTGGAAGGCCAGGAAAAACAGGCCGCGGATGACGCACCACAGCCTGCTGATGAAGAACCTGCCCAGGCAGAACAGGCCGCAGGCAGTGAAGACGCCGCAGCCGAGGCGGCCGCACCTGAACCGGATGGCGAAGAGCGCGAGGATTCCGGCACCGTGGTTGGGAAAATGCAGGCCGGCGGTGGGATTTTGCGCGAACGCACCAGCACGGTTGGCGGCGTCAAGGTTACCCCGGCCGTGCGCGCCCTGGCCCGAAAAATGAAGGTTGACCTGAGCCGGGTCGAACCCAGCGGGGCTGATAACGTGGTGACCGCTGCCGACGTTCGACGCGCAGCCGAAGAAGGTCCAGCCGACGTGGAAACCGAAACGCCACAGCCTGCTTCAGCACCGGCTGAAACAACGCCACAACCTGAACCGGCAGCCGCCGCGCCGTCAGCCGATGCGGCCCCTGCAGCCAGACCCGCACCGCAGCCCGAAGCGGCCAGCGGTGAATGGGAACCGCTGCGCGGCACGCGCCGCACCATGGCCCGCGTCATGAGCGAATCCCAACAGCGCGTGGTGCCCACCACGCTCATGGATGACGCCGATATTCACGCCTGGCGCAGCGGCGAGGACATTACCTATCGCCTGCTTCGTGCCCTGTCGGCCGGCGCCCGCGAAGAGCCCGGGCTCAACGCCTGGTACGACGACGAGCAGAACATGCGCATGCTGCACAAGGGCATGGATGTGGGCATGGCTGTTGACACGCCTGATGGCCTGTTCGTTGCCCGGGTGCGCGGCGTGCACGGCGGCTCCCGCGAAGAGATTCGCGCTGAAATCAACCGCCTGAAGGAAAACGTGCAAAGCCGCAGCATCCCGCCCGAAGATCTCAAGGACTACACCATCATGCTGTCCAACTTCGGGATCTTTGCCGGCCGCTATGCAACGCCTATCATCAACCCGCCCTGTGTCGCCATTGTGGCCGCAGGCGTGCTGCGCAACGAGGTGGTGCCGGTTCTTGGCGGCATAGAAGTCCACCGGACGATTCCGCTGTCGCTGACCTTTGATCATCGGGCCTGCACCGGCGGTGAAGCCGCCAGGTTCTTCAGGACCATGATCAAAGACCTGTCGAAAGCCGAGTAACAGGCTGGTGAGTAGCACCTGGCCGAGCCTCATCATTGGCGCCTGCGAATGGGTGGCTCTGCCGGAACTCGGCATCAAGGCCCTGAGGGCACGCGTGGATACGGGCGCAAAATCATGCGCCCTGCACGCCGGTGATATCAGGACATTTGAAGCGGAAGGCCGCCTGCGCGTTTCCTTCAGCGTGGCCATTGGTTTCAAAAATGTACGCCGCTGGCACCAGTGCGAAGCCGACCTGGTCGGCACAAGGCGGGTGCGCAATACATCCGGCGAAGCCGAGGAACGTTACACCATTCGCACTCCACTGGTCATAGGCGCCAGCTGCTGGGAGGTTGATGTCACGCTGACCGACCGCGACAAAATGCGCTACCGCATGCTGCTTGGCCGTTCCGCCATGAAAAACAACGCGCTGGTTAATCCGGCGCGTGCCTTTCTGCAGGGCAAGCCCCGGATTCCGGCCTGAGATATCCATCATGCGCATTGCCATTCTTTCACGCGGACCAAAGCTGTATTCCACCAGGCGCCTGGTGGAAGCGGCCAGGGAGCGCGGCCACGAGGTGCGTGTGGTCGACACCCTGCGCTGCTACATGAACATCGCCACCCACCGACCGACCATTCACTATCGCGGCGATCTGCTGGAGCCTTTTGATGCCGTAATTCCGCGCATCGGCACATCCATCACCTTTTACGGCACGGCCGTGCTGCGTCAGTTTGAAATGATGGGCACCTTTCCGCTCAATGAATCGGTGGCCGTCACCCGCTCGCGGGACAAGCTGCGTTCGCTGCAGCTGCTGGCCCGCAAGGGCATTGGCATGCCGGTCACCGGCTTTGCCCACGCCACCAAGGACATCAACGACCTGATCCGCATGGTGGGCGGCGCGCCGCTGGTGGTCAAGCTGCTGGAAGGCACCCAGGGCATCGGTGTGGTGCTGTGCGAAACGCGCACCGCGGCGGAATCCGTGCTTGAAGCCTTTATGGGCCTGAATGTTTCCATCATGGTCCAGGAGTACATCGGCGAAGCCGGAGGGGCCGATATTCGCTGCTTCGTGATTGGCGGCCGGGTGGTCGCTGCCATCAAGCGTCAGGCGGCCCCCGGGGAGTTTCGCTCCAACCTGCACCGCGGCGGCACGGCCAAGCTGGTCAGGATCACGCCCGAAGAACGTTCAACGGCTGTGCGGGCGGCCAGAATCATGGGCCTGAACGTGGCCGGGGTTGACCTGCTGCGCTCCAATCACGGGCCGCTGGTCATGGAAGTCAACTCATCGCCCGGGCTGGAAGGCATTGAAGCGGCCACCGGCAAGGATGTGGCCGGCATGATCATTGATTTTCTGGGGAAAAACGCTCAGAGAAACAAAACCCGAACGCGCGGCAAGGGCTGAATCGTCAGACCGCCAGGTCACTCACTGCTGCGCAGGGCGCGCAGCAGCCAGCCGATGCCCAGCACAATGACCAAAACCATATAGGCGGCAGACACCGCCCAGGCGCTGCGGTGTATGGAGTACACGCCGTCCATGGCAAGGTGCAGCCCAAAGAGAGTGACAATCGAGGCCGCAATCGCCGCGAATGCCGGCCAGCGATCGGCCAGCCAGGCCCGTCCACGCAGCTTGCGGGGACCGGAATAGGCGTACAGCCACAGCAAAAAAACGGTCACCGGCAGCAGTATCAGCGCATCAACAAACATTCAAACCTCCCTGATACAAGACCCAGGCCTCAGCGCCTGTCTTCAACTACAAAATCCAGCGCGGGCAGGCCGTCAATCATCGCCCTCACCTGCTGACCCGGCAACAGTGGGCCAACGCCTGCCGGGGTGCCGGTAAATATGACATCCCCCGCATTGACAGTCACTGTTGCCGACAGCCGGGCAATCAGTTCGGGCACATCAAAAAGCATGTCGCCAAGTCGTGCCGACTGACGCACCACGCCATCAATCTCCAGCCGGATCAGGGCATCGCCTTGCGGCTGCCAGCCAGCGGCAGAAACCACCTGGCCGAGCGGCGCGGACTGATCAAAGCCCTTGCTCATCTCCCATGGATGACCGGCCTGTTTGGCAATGGTCTGCACATCACGACGGGTCAGATCAACGCCAACTGCGTAACCGAATATGGCCTGTTTTGCCTGCGCCCGGGAAAGGCGCCGGCCGCCGGAGTGCATAAATACAACCAGCTCGACCTCGTGATGCAGAAGGGTTGTTTTTGGCGGGTATGCGATTTTTGCAGAACTGGTCAGCGCCGCGGCGGGCTTTGAGAAGAACATCGGCTCTTGGGGCACATCCGTGGCACCCATCTCGTGAGCATGTTCGGCATAGTTGCGACCGGCACACCACACGTGGCGCGGCGGAAATGATCCGCCGCCGGCAACGGGCAGCCGAGCGGGTTCCCAGCGCACGATCTGTGTGGTCAAGAAAGCGCCCGGATTCCAACTGCGTAGCGCAGCTTTTCAATAAATGGCGCGCTGATGGCACGGGCCTTCTCTGCACCGCGAAGCAGCTCTTCTTCAACCTGCTGCGGATTGGCCATCAACGCCTCGTAGCGCTCACGCGCTTCTGCCAGCTCACCGTTCACCAGCTCGAACAGGCGCTGTTTGACCTCGCCCCAGGCAATTCCGCGGGCAAATTCCTCACGCATTTCCAGACGCTGTTCCTCGCTGGCAAAAGCGGCGTAGACATCGAATACCGGCGCCGTATCCGGGTCCTTGGGTTCACCCGGCTCCTGCGAATTGGTCTTGATCTTCATGATGGCCCTGCGCAGCTTTTTTCCTGACAGCCATACGGGAATGGTGTTGTCGTAACTTTTGGACATCTTGCGGCCGTCAGTGCCCGGCAGCGTGGCCACGTGATCTTCAACCTGGGCCTCGGGCAATATGAAGTGTTCGCCATAGCGATGGTTGAAACGCTGGGCAATATCGCGAGCCATTTCCAGATGCTGAATCTGATCGCGCCCCACCGGAACCTTATGGGCATTGAACATGAGAATGTCGGCCGCCATCAGCACCGGATAGTTGAACAGGCCCATGGTAATGCCAAAATCCGGATCCTCGTCGCGCTCGATATTTTCATCCACGGCCGCCTTGTAGGCATGCGCGCGATTCATCAGCCCCTTGGCGGTTACACAGGTCAAAAGCCAGGTCAGCTCCGGAATTTCAGCGACATCGGACTGGCGATAGAACACGCAGCGCGAGGTGTCCAGGCCCAGCGCCAGCCAGGTGGCCGCTATTTCCAGCGTTGACTGGCGCACCCGTTCAGGCTGCTCGCACTTGATCAGCGCATGGTAGTCGGCCAGGAAATAGAAAGACTCGGTACCGCTGTTGCGGCTAGCGGCAATGGCCGGCTTGATGGCGCCGACATAATTTCCAAGATGGGGCGTTCCGGTGGTGGTGATTCCGGTCAGGACACGCTGTTTTTCAGACATGAAATAAAGATTTCCTGGCGATTGAATCAAGTCATTCGGGCCTGAACCGGCCCGATGGTGCGGCAAGCCGGGCTGTCAGGGCTCAATCAGCCCTGCTGCCCGCCGCGCATAATGGGAATGGGCGTTTTATCCTCGTTGACGGCAACCATGACCAGGTTTCCCTCAATAGCCAGCCTCTGGGCACCGCTTCTGAAATCCTCAATGAATATCTGGACGCGGACAGTGGCGGAGGTGCGCCCCACCCGCGTGACCTCACCCGTCATTTCAATGATGGCGCCCTCGGGAATGGGCACCTTGAAGTCAACCTGATGAATGGAAACCGTGACCACCTGGCAGCGCGAAAAGCGCGTGGCGGTCAAAAAGGCAATCTCGTCCATCCACTTGAGCGCGTTGCCCCCGTACAGGGTGCCAATGGGGTTGGCATCGTGGGGGAAAACCTGGCGGACAATGCGCGTTTTCGATCGCGCCACTCGTTCTGCAAAAGTTTCCATGGCGGGAATTATACGCCATCGCCCATACGGAAAGCCCCGCTGTTGCGGGGCGTGCTGTCATTCTGTCAGGGTATATTCAGGCGCTCAGCGCCTGTTCGGCATCAAGAACTGCAGCCACTGCATGCATGACAGATGCAATGCGCACCGAATGCTGAACAACCGCAGCGCTCACCTCGGCTTTTTGCAAAACCCTTTCGTGGCTATCGATGCACAGCCCGCAGCCGTTGACCGCTGACACGGCCAGCGACAGCAGCTCGAAGTCGACCTTGTCAATGCCGGGGTTGCCAATCACGCTCATGCGCAGGCCGGCCGGCATTCTGCCGTAGTCCTTGTTGGACGCCAGGTGCACGAAACGGTAATAGATATTGTTCATGCCCATGATGGCCGCCGCCGATTTGGCCGCATTCATCCAGGCCTCGTCCAGATGCTCACCGGCCGCCTTTTCAACACCGGCCGTCAGCTGTGCATTGCGGCTGGCAATCGCTGTTGCCAGGGCGGTGGCCCATACTTGCTCATTGCTCATGCCCTCGGCCCGTTCCTGGTCAAGCACATTGCCCAGGTTGATCCGCAGGTCGCGGGCGTAATCGGGAATCAGTGCTCTGACAGCATCAATGCTCATTCACTACCTCATAGTTGACTTGATTCAAGTTGAAAAAAGAGGCGGGAGCCGGACGGCTCCCGCACTGGAATGCCCTGAAGGGATTCAGGCCACTTTCAGAACGTCGTCACCCGGCTGCCAGTTGCAGGGGCACAGTTCATCGGTCTGCAGCGCGTCCAGAACGCGCAGGACTTCGCGGGGGTTGCGGCCAACGTTCATGTCGGTGACCGAAACGTGGCGAATGATGCCCTGCGGATCAACCAGGAAGGTTGCGCGCATGGCCACGCCCTCTTCGGGATGCAGAATACCCAGCTTGGAGCTCAGCTCGCGCTTGTAGTCGGCCAGCATGGGAATCTTGAGGTCCTTGAGGTCTTCATGGCTCTGGCGCCACGCAAGGTGGACAAACTCCGTGTCGGTGCTTGCAGCCAGAACCTGGCAATCGCGATCGGCAAATTCACCGGACAGGTCGCTGAAAGCCTTGATTTCGGTCGGGCACACAAAGGTGAAGTCCTTGGGATAGAAAAACACCAGCTGCCACTTGCCTTCATGGGTCTTGTTGCTGATATCCGCAAAAGCGGTGTCAAGCTCGGCACTGACCGCAGCCTTCAGATTATATTCCGGAAACTTGTCGCCAATTGTCAGCATATTCTTTTATCTCCTGATAAAGCCACTGAGTGAATAAAAACGGAGCCCGCCACTGGCGCGCTCCGCAACATATGATCAGGGCGACCACCCTCATTTTCAAATTGATTGTTTTTATAAAGTTGATAGCTGGCAGCTATAATTGAAGGCATGAACCTTCGCATGCTTAAATATCTTGTGGCCCTGGATGAATTCCGGCACTTCTCGCGCGCCGCCGAGCACTGCCACGTCAGCCAGCCAACGCTGAGCTCGCAAATCCGCAAACTTGAAGGGCTGCTTGGCACCATCCTGGTCGAGCGTCATCCGGGGAGAATCATGCTGACCCCGACGGGCGAAAAGGTCGTGGCCCGGGCCCGGGTGATCCTTCAGGAAACAGAAAACATCCGAACCATCACCTCAAGGGCCCGTGATCCCAACAGCGGCACGGTGCGCGTCGGCATTTTTCCCACACTGGGGCCCTACCTGCTGCCGCACGTCATACCCGCACTGAGACAGGCGTATCCACGCCTGAAGCTGCGTCTTGTCGAAGAAAAAACCGCCACCATCATCAGCAAGCTCGGAGACGGCAAGCTGGACGCGGGGCTGCTGGCCCTGCCGCTGGCCGAGGACTGGCTGCACCGCCGCAGGCTTTTTGAAGAACCGTTCATGCTGCTGGCACCGGCCCACCATCCGCTGGCCAAAAAAGACGCTATTCGAATGTCCGATCTTGCCGATGAGGAGCTGTTGCTGCTTGAGGACGGGCACTGCCTGCGTGACCAGGCGCTGGAAGTATGTCAGCTGGCCGGCGCACACGAAGAGGTGGATTTTCACGCCACCAGTCTGGAAACGCTGCGCTACATGGTGGCTGCCAATGCCGGCATTACCCTGATGCCGGTGCTGGCAACAAGGCCGCCGGCCGCCACCGCTGAAAACTTGACGGCGCGGCCGTTTGAAGAGCCGGCGCCGCGGCGCAGCATTGCCATGGTGTGGCGCAAGACATCGGTCATGGCCGAATTTCTTGAAGAGCTCGCCAGAGTCTTTGCCAATATTGACCCGCAGCTTTTGTCCAGCACCGCAGCTGACAACAAGCGGGCAGACTCGGCCTGAATCACTCCCGCGCCGGCTCCGGGCTGACAAACACGTCGTCAGCGGCAGCCGTCAGCCGCTCAAACCGGTCTTTTGATATCCGATACTGCCAGGGCGACAGTCGGGCGTCTGCGGCCACTGCATCCAGTTCGGGGCCGGGCGGTTCCGGTGTGGCGCTGTTTTCGCTGTCCTCATGCTCGGGCGCGGGTTCATCTTCCTCTGAAGAGATATGAAAATGAACCCAATAGCCCGCGTCATCTGAAAACAGGCGGCCGGAAAGCACCAGCCCGTCACGGGTGCGGAAAATGCTTTCAACTCGATCTTCAGGCACCAGCGACTCATCGTGAGGGCGCACGTCATCCATATTGAGCCTGGCCAGGGCATCGGCAATTTGCCGCAGTTCCCAACCCGCTGCCGGTTCCCTGTCGTCCGGCACGCCAAGCACCACCCACAGTTCGCCGTTTTCATCGCCGGGCCGCAGTTCAACGGTTTCAGCGCCGGGATGACCAATGCTTACCGCGCTGATGTCCGAGGCCGGAATGTCCATGATGGCGCGCTCAAGCCAGCTCAGACGGTCATCGGCAATCTCAATGTTGCGATCAATCAGCCAGACCTGGCTGCTGTCTTCAAGGCGGATATAGCGCCCGATCCCGGCCGGGTCCTGCCGGCCCACAACCACCCCGCCGACTGAACTGCCCGGAAAGCGAACAGCCACGCCGCTGCCGTCTCCGCTTCCGGGTGCGGCAACACCCAGCCTGGCGTGCCATTCGGCCTTGCCGCTGCGGGGCTCCGCGCGCCGGGCGCGGGCCAGATTTCGCAACAAGTCGTGAACGCGGGCAAAATCAGCCTCATGGTCGTGCTTTTCGCGCAGCCGCCAGCGCTGGCGGTCGCGGTGCAGACTGGCAACCGTTTCGCCGCTGCCGCCCACAATCTCCAGTTCATCGACATCATTGATCACATCGGCCAGCCCGGGCACGGCTGCAGTCGGCTCGTGACTGCTTTCATCACCGCCCCGGTCCCGGCCGGTGATGAACACCAGACCAACAGAAGCAATCACGGCCAGCGTCAGGACAGCCAGTGTTTTTCTGTTCATGGTGCGGCGCTCCTCGAAGCGGCTGCACGACGGCGCCTGAACACCAGCAGGCCCAGCGCAAAGGCAGTCACCACAATGGGCATCAGGGCAATATTGATGATTTTCAGCCGCGTTCCCAGCGCCTCTATGCGCGCATCAAGCTCGTGTCTGACCTGGCGCAGCTGGCGACGGATTTCCAGTCGCTGGTCCATGAACCGGTTGAGCTCCGCCTCCTGCTCTTCAGTCAGGATGCTCAGATTGGTGTCCCCCCGTGCTTGCTGAAGCTCGGACAGCCTCTGCTCGGTTTCACGCAGCTCGGCCTCAAGGCGCTGCTCTGTGGAGCGCAGATCCTGTTCAGCCTCGCGGCGCAGCGAATCCACCAGCGTAAAAGGACGGCTCGATACGGCCCGCGAACGAATGCTGATCAGCGCGGCATTGCCCAGCAGGTTGTCAATGGCATTGATCACGAAATCACCGTTGCCCGCAAAGGGCTCCAGCAAGGTGGTGCCAAAAAACTGCTGGCGGCTGACCCAGAAATGATCGGCCAGCATATCTGTGTCGGCCACGACAATGGCATTCAGGTCATATTTTTCGCCCTGTTCGGGCTGCATATACGCTGCCTGCCCGCCAAGACGCGCTGCCAGCACATAAAGCTCGCCGGTGGCCCCCATCTGGTCCAGCAGTTCGGCCGGGTCCTGAAGGAACTGCAGCCGGCCCGTGTCCAGCAAATCGGCCCGGCCGCTCGACTGCAGCAGCGGCTCGAACGTCAAACTGTTGTCATCGTCCAGCGCCAGATGGCCTGCCGTGGCGACATTGACCGCATCCAGCTCACCGGTGATCACGTCATCGGAATTCATGTTGTCGGCCGTCACGCCCAGAATTCCGGCGTGGCGCACTGTGCCTTGCCCCTGCCCCAGGCTGATCTGCAGGCCAAGACCGGCATCGGCCACAAACCGGCTGGAATCAAGCTTCAGTCCCCAGGCATCAAACAAAAGGCTTAAATCGGACGCTCTGTCCATGCTCATGGCGGCTACAGGATCGCCGGCATTGTCCGGCTCGGCACTTTCCGCCCATGGGTCGACAAATGCCAGCAGGCGGCCGCCTTCCGCCAGGAAGTCCTCAATGCCCTTGACCAGATCTTCGTCAAGGTTTTGCGGATGCACCAGCACCAGCACGTCCATTCCATCGGGAAGGGAATCGTCACTGGTGGACACCGACCTGACGTCAAAAAGCTCGTAAATTTGATCATGAATGGCCCATGGCGGCTGAGTCTGGCCGGTTAGCATGTCAAAACCACCGCCCATGCCCAGTCCGTCCAGCAAACCGACAACCGGCTTGTCGGGCCGGCTGAGCAAATAGATGGCGCGCATCAGCTCATATTCCAGAAGCTGCTCGCGGGCGGGCGACAGAAAGGGCAAAACCTCCAGCCCGTCAATCATGTTGGTGCCGATAATTCCCAGGTACAGGCTGTCGTCAGCGCGCCCGGTGGGCACCGCCTCCAGCCCGTAGCCGTCAGCCCGGTCCTCGGCCTCGCTGAAGGGCGCGGGATCAATCCGGTTGACCACCAGCTGCCCACCGGCACGCTCGGACATTTCGTCCAGCAGCTCCTGTACCCGGCGGGCAAAATTGCGCACCATGGGGAAATCGGCGCTGGCATCCTCACTGAAATAAAAATTCAGCGTTACCGGCTCTTCAAGGCCTTTGAGAATATCCACGCTGCCGCTGCTGAGCGTATATAGACTCTGTTCGGTCAAATCCACGCGCATTCCACGAAGCGCTGAGCCGGAAATGATGGTCAGGGCCAGAAAAAGAACCGCAAGCAGCAACAGGGAAGAAACACTGTAAAAACTTCTCATGGTCCTCAGCCCGCCTTTTTCAGTTCGAGAATAATGCGATTGGCCGTTAGCCAGAAACCCGCGACCAGGGCAAAAAACACCAGGTCCCTGAGATCGATGACGCCGCGGGAAATTGAATCGAAATGCACCAGAAAGCTGATGTTGGCAACCCCGTCAAGCGCGGCCTGCGGCAGCCAGCCGCGAAACAGATCCAGCACCATGGGCATGCCCGAAAGCAGAAAGGCAAAGCAGGCCACGACCGACAGAATAAAAGCCACCACCTGATTTTTTGTCACGGCCGACATCGCCATGCTGATGGCCAGCATGCCCCCGGCCATCAGCCAGCTGCCGATATAGCCGGCGGCAATCACGCCGTTGTCGGGGCTGCCCAGCACGTTGACGGAGATCCATATCGGAAAAGTCAGGGCCAGCGCCAGGCCGACAAACAGCCACGCCGCGACAAACTTGCCAACAATGGCCTCGCCGGCGGTCAGAGGCAGGGTCAAGAGCAGCTCCACGGTTCCGGACTTGCGCTCTTCAGACCACAACCGCATGCCCACCGCCGGCACCAGAAACAGATACAGCCAGGGATGGAAGGCAAAAAAGGGCTGCAGGTCGGCAATCTCGCGTTCATAAAAGCCGCCCAGGTAAAACGTAAAACTCGAGGCCATGACCAGAAAGATAACGATCACCACCCAGGCCACCGGCGTGGAGAAATAGCTGGTCAGCTCGCGCTGCATCACAAATCGCATGTTGTCAAAACTCATGCCGCCTCCGGACGGGTAATGGTTCTGAATACTTCATCAAGCCGCCCCGGCTCGTACTGCAGCTGATGGACCTTCCAGCCGCGGTCGTTGATGAGCCCGGACACCTCCTGGAAAAGATTGCCGCGACCCGACGGAAAGACCGTCACGCGCGCATTGCGCACCTCGACCTCGCGCGCCGCGGACAGGCCGCTGAGTTCAGAGGCAGCCCGCTCGGGGTCATCAACGGTCAGGGTTACCGCATTGTGGTAGCGGGACCGGGCCAGCAGCCCGGCCGGCGTGTCGTCAGCCAGCAGGCGGCCGTGCGCAATGATCATGGCGCGGGTACACAAGGCGTCCACTTCTTCAAGAATATGGGTGGAAATAACGATGATCTTGTCGCTGGCCATGGCGCGGATAAGGCGGCGAACCTGCTGCTTCTGGTTGGGGTCCAGGCCGTCGGTGGGCTCGTCAAGAACAAGCACCGGCGGGTCGTGCAAAATGGCCTGTGCCAGGCCCACTCGACGCTTGAAGCCCTTGGACAGCGTTTCTATGGTTTGCTGCAAAACCGGCGCAAGCTCCAGCTTGTCCACCGCGGCGGCAATGCGCCGCGCCTGCTCACGCCCCGAAAAACCGCGCACCCGCGCCACAAAGCGCAGCAGCTGGGCCACCGTCAGCTCGTCATACAGCGGCGCGCCCTCGGGCAGGTAGCCGATCAGCCGGCGCGCTGCCACGGGCTGCTTTACCACGTCGTGTGAAAACACGCTGGCGCAGCCGGCGGACGGGGCCAGAAAGCCGGTCAGCATTTTCATGGTGGTCGACTTGCCCGCCCCGTTGGGACCAAGAAAGCCCAGCACGGTGCCGGGCTCAACTTCAAAAGAAAGGCGATCAACGGCCACAAAAAAGCCGAAGCGCCGGGTCAGATCTTTGGCTACCAGCATCTGTTGAATCTCTGTTTTTTCAATGTTTCCGGTTTTCGGAAATCATGCTGTAAACACACAATTTCCAGACCGCCGAAACCTAACGCAAGTTCCGGTCCTGTTTCAAGGGCTTCACACCGGCCGCGCAAACATGTAATTTAAACAGGTCATGGAATCCTTTATCAGCGAACACCTGCCCGATGGCCTGCTTGATCTGCCAGCCGGACGGCTGCACGAAAAACTTGATGGCCCAAAGCTGTTCCATCTGCCGGGGCGCGTCAAGCAGCCTCTGGTCGTCAGTGTACTGCAGCACGGCAACGAGATTTCCGGCTGGGACGCCGTGCGCCACCTGCTTGGAAATACGTACGCCCGCCAAACGCTGCCGCGCAGCCTCATCCTGATGATCGGCAACGTTGAGGCAGCAGCCAAAAACCGGCGTTTTCTTCCCGGACAGCCCGACTTCAACCGCTGCTGGCCCGGCCACGATGGCACACCAGGCCCGCTGCACCGGCTTTTTGCCCACATGACAGCACATGTTGAAATGCAGCAGCCGCTGGCCTGCATTGACATTCACAACAACACCGGCAACAACCCCCACTACAGCGCACTCAATCATCTTGAGTCGGGTCATCTGGCGCTGGCCGCCAGGTTCTCGCCCACGGCGCTGTACTTTACCCATCCACGCGGCACCCAGTCCCGGGCGTTTGGAGCGTTCTGCCCGGCCATCACCCTGGAATGCGGGCCGCCCCACCTGTCTGCCGGTGCAGACCACGCCCGGGCCTATTTGCACAGCGCTCTTGAAGACGGCGAAAAATTTCTTGATCCGGCGGCCGGCAACCCTCTCAGTCTGTTTGAAATGGCGGCCACCGTTTTTGCCAACCCGCAATACACCCTGGGCTTTGGCAACGCTGAAGCGGACATTGTCCTGCGGCCCGACCTTGAGCAGTTCAACTTCAAGTCAATATCGCCGGGCACCGTGCTGGGGCACGTCAAGCCGGCGGTCTTGCAGCCCCTCAGGGTCAGCGCCCATCGGCCAGGCCACAGCAGCGACTGCTTCAGGGTTGTCGATGGCAAAATCATCGTCAGCCGCACCGTCATGCCGGTCATGCTCACAACCGATGCGCGGGTGGTTCACCAGGATTGTCTGTGCCACCTTCTGCAAGCTGTTGCGGGCATCGAAACGGCGAACGTCACGGATCCGGCCCGGGTCGAACCCCAGGCTCAAAAACAATAGGCTCGCTGCTTTTTCACCAAATGCATCGACATGTTTGCGGCTATCTGTTATTAATGACCGAAATATCACTTCAAGACGCGACCGAATTGCACCTTTTGGCTGAATCAAAACAAGACAGCGCTGGCAAGCCATGGAAATCCTGACAGATGTCATGCACTGGGAGGGTTTTTTTGCCTCGCTTGCACAAATCAGCGGGACGCTGGTCGGCCTTGTTTTTGTCGCGCTGACATTCAAGCCAAAAACCTTCATGAAAGGCGGCGACCAGCTGCTGACGGTTCTGGCTCGTCAGGTCTTTGCCGATTTCCTTTCGCTTCTTTTGATATCCATGCTGATGCTCTCCCCGCTGCCGCGCGAGAGTTTTGTCGCGACAATCATCCTTGCTGTCGTCAGCCTGGGCCTGCTGCGGATTGTCCGTGAACTTGTGGCGCTGCGCCACCATCTGAAAAGGTGGACCATCATGCAGCGCCTGGTCTTGTCCCTGGCGGGCAATGCTCTGCTCATCCTGTGGGCCATACAGCTCTTTGCCGCTGATCCGGACACCGCATCGGGCTATATGCTGCTGGGCGGCAGCATTTTGCTGCTGACCTCCGGCTGCCGCAGCGCATGGCTGCTGGTCGTGCATGAAAAGTCTTCCCTGTCGGCCTGAGCCTTTTCAAATCCGCCCGTTTAAACAAAGTGGCGCAGCGGCCGGCTACACCGTCTTCAACTGAACTTGATATCTGCACAGAACAACATGACAGCAAACCGGAATGAAGACAGCAACACCACAACCGCCCGCATCATCAAGATTTTTTTCAAGGGGCTGGCAACGCTTGTCCCCATTGGCCTGACGCTGGCCATTGTCGTATGGCTGGGCATGCTGGCCGAAGGGATGATTGGCCGGCTGTTCAAGCTTTTGATGCCCGAAAGCTGGTATGTCCCCGGCATGGGCATTGCCGGCGGCATCGTCATTGTCTTTGCCGTTGGTCTTCTGAGCCAGTACTGGCTGTTTCGACGCGTGGTCGACCTTGGCGAGGCACTGCTCGACCGCATGCCGCTGGTCAAATCCATATTCCGGGCCACCAAGGATTTTGTCGAGTATTTTTCGGGCAGCAAGGAAGACAGGCGCAACCAGGTGGTCATGGTTCGCCACCCCGAGCTTGACGTGACCATGATGGGTTTTGTCACCCGCGAAAACTTTGACAGCCTGCCCTTTGGCAGCAGCGACGAGGTGGCCGTCTACCTGCCGCTCAGCTACCAGCTGGCCGGTTATACCGTGTTTATCCCCAAATCGTGGTGCGAACCGGTCGACATGCCCTTCGAGGACGCCATGCGCCTGATCCTGACCGCCGCCATGACGCGGCGGTCAGACTGAATCACATTGTCAGCGCTCATCCAGCGCCGGCACGGGGCGATCCTCGGGGCCGGTGTAGTCGGCGCCGGGGCGAATGATGCGATTGTTGGCGCGCTGTTCCATAATGTGAGCACACCAGCCGGTGACCCGCGACATGACGAAAATGGGCGTGAACAGACCGGTGGGAATGCCCATGAAATGATAGGCCGAGGCGTGATAGAAGTCGGCGTTGGCAAACATGTTTTTTTCTTCTTTCATGGTCTTTTCAACCATTTCGGAGACGGCAAACAGCGTGTCGTCGCCCACTACCTCGGACAGCTTGCGCGACCACTCCCGAATGATGGCGTTGCGCGGATCCCTGACCTTGTAGACGGCGTGCCCGAAGCCCATGATGAGCTCCTTCTCGGACAGCTTGCGCAGCACATCCTCGCGCGCCTGCTCGGGGCTGTGGTACTGCTCGAGCATGGCCATGGCCTGCTCGTTGGCGCCGCCGTGCAGCGGGCCGCGCAGCGAGCCGATGGCGCCGGTCACGCAGGAATGCAGGTCCGACAATGTTGATGCACAAACCCGCGCCGTGAATGTGGATGCGTTGAATTCATGTTCGGCGTACAAAATCAGCGACACGTCCATGATGCGGGCGTGCAGATCACTGGGCTTTTTGCCGTGCAGAAGATGCAGAAAGTGCCCGCCGATGCTGTCGTCGTCCGTTTCAACATCAATACGCTGGCCGTCATTGCTGTAGTGATACCAGTAGTTGATCATGGACGGGAAAGTCGCCAGCAGGCGATCAGCGGCATCCTGCTGCCGGTCAAAGCTTTCTTCCGTTTCAATGTTGCCCAGAAATGAGCAGCCGGTGCGCAGCACGTCCATGGGATGGGCCGATGCCGGAATGCGCTCAAGCACTTCCTTGAGTGCATCTGGCAGGCCACGCAGCGACTTGAGACGTTTGCTGTAGGCGGCCAGTTCTTCCCGGTTGGGCAAATGGCCCTTCAGGATCAGGTGCGCCACCTCGTTGAAACTGGTTTTTTCGGCCAGCTCGTCAACGGCATAGCCGCGATAGTGCAGCCCGTCACCGGATGCACCCACGGTACAAATGGCGGTTTGTCCGGCAGACTGCCCGCGCAGGCCGGCGCCTGACTTTTTGTTGCTCATGTCAACTCCTTAGCTGAATAACTCGTCCAGTTTGCGCTCGAACTCGTGATAGTCGAGCACATCGTAGAGCTCGTCGCGGGTTTGCATGTCCGCAACGACGTTTTTCTGGTGCCCGTCCTGCGCTATGGCCTGATAAACGCCCAGCGCGGCCCGGCTCATGGCCCGGAACGCCGACAGCGGGTACAGCGCCAGTCCGGCGCCGGCCCGGCGCAGCTCATCAATGGAAAACAGCGGCGTCTGCCCGAATTCGGTGATGTTGGCCAGCACCGGCACATCGACCTGGCGGGCAAACTCCGCAAACTCGTCGAGCGTGTGCAGCGCCTCGGCAAAAATCATGTCGGCGCCATTTTCCACATACAGCCCGGCCCTTTCGACCGCAGAGGCCATGCCCTCGCCGGCATAGGCATCGGTGCGCGCCATGAATACAAATGAATCATCCGTCCGGGCATCCACGGCCGCCTTGACGCGGTCGGCCATTTCTTCGGCGCTGACCAGCGCCTTGTTGGGCCGGTGGCCGCAGCGTTTGGCGGCCACCTGGTCCTCCAGGTGAATGGCGGCCACGCCGGCACGCTCCATTTCGCGCACCGTGCGGGCAATATTGAAAGCGCTGCCCCAGCCGGTGTCCACATCCACCAGCAGCGGCAAATCGGACACCGAGGTGATGCGGCGCGCGTCCTCGACCACATCGGCCAGCTGGGTAATGCCCAGATCAGGCAACCCAAATGACGCATTGGCCACGCCGGCGCCGGACAGATAAATGGCCTTGTGGCCGGCTTTTTCGGCCAGCAGTGCGCAGTAGGCATTGATGGTGCCCACAACGGGCAGCGGAGGATTGTCAGCAACCAGCTGACGAAACAGGAAACCGGGCGTCTGATCGCTCATGCCAAAAACTTGTTGCCTCAACAATAACGGATCAAGCCGGTCATTTTATCACGGGCATGAACAGCGCCCTGCCCCGGCACAAGCAGGTGGTTCAAACCCGATGATGCTGCGCCATTTCAACACGCCACACTGTCCGGTTGATCAGATCATCCGCTTCGGCAAGGGGGATAAACGGCATGCTGATCCAGCCGTGGGGCAGCAGCATGCGCAGCGTGGCCAGGTCATGGCGGCGCTGATAGGGCGACTGACCAATGACCGCCTGCTGAACCATGTCCAGCCGGAACACTTCATGTTTGCGCCCGAAAATGCCGCGTTGCACGTGACAAAAGTCGCCGGCCACCCGCCAGCCGCGACCGCGCCAGATGCGCTGCGCAAGCAGCAGGTACAAAAACATCGCCACAGGCGGCAGCCACAGAGGCAGCTCAAGCATTAACCCCGCTGTCAGCGCCACGGCCAACAGCACCAGACCGGGGCGCGTCCAAAGCCAGGTGCGCAGGCGGCGGCTGACCGGCCACAGAACTTCAGACTCCTCCAGCCCCGGCATCAGATGCTCCACAAGGGCAAGATCCTTTCTGCGCAGCCCGGGCACAATAATGCGGCGCGCATCCTGCTCATTTTGCAGCGCGCCGGCGTTGGTTTGCTGCAGGGTCATGGCATACATGCCGAACAGCCTGCCCAGAAAGCTCTGGGCAATGGCCAGCCCGGTGAGCTTGCTGTGGCGAATGGTCTGCTCGCGCCGATCCAGCAGGCCGCCGGACGCCACAAAGCGCCGGTTGGCATCACGCAGCACAAACCCGTGGAACCGCACAATCGACAAGGCACCTGAAAGAGCAAACAGCACGATCAGACTGACGCTGACGACAACTGCCACCAGCAACACAAGCCAGCCCGCAGACAGCGACGTTGAAACCAGGCCGCTTCCCGACGGCTCAATCAGG
>Ga0079226_10000998_pt1 | contig 21295 bp, 19 predicted proteins | sample Poulit2014_FD_76345 | JGI IMG/M metagenome (GOLD analysis project Ga0079226, IMG submission 76345) | Agricultural soil microbial communities from Georgia to study Nitrogen management - Poultry litter 2014 | ecosystem: Environmental > Terrestrial > Soil > Agricultural land | place: USA: Georgia... | reverse complement strand
TGCATTTGTTTCTCAAAATCTTCCTGTTTTGTCTCCATTAATTCATACGAGCCTTTGACATGTCCTTGGCTTAAAAATTGTTCATGAATCCAAGGGGATAAAGAATGCTGAATGGGAAACCCGATTAAGCCTAAACGTAGTTGTTTCATTGATTATCTCCTTTTAAAATAATATAAGTCATCCTCACTTCCGGTGGACCGAGGGACGTAAATGTACGGAAACCCCTTTTGGGCAACGGATATCTATGGTGGCCTCTCCATTTAAAACAGTGATCCAGCCTAATCCGGCAATAACAATATCTGTATACGGCTCGGTAATACGATAGGATTGTTTTGTAAAAGCAGGCAAGAGAGCTGGGGAAGTTTGGTTAGGTGGTGCTAAGAGACTTCCTTGCTGATTCGCAAACAACTCTTCTGCTTTTTCCAGTTTGGTTCGATGTATCGGCAACCCATTAGAAAAAAAGCATACAAAGCTCTGCCGCTCTCCTTTCACAAAATCCATTTGCACCAACCCGCCTATAAATAATGTTTGCTTATTATTTAATTGATAAATCCTCGACTTCACTTCTTTTTTGGGAGTAATAATCTTCAAGTCTTCCTGCGACACATAGTGAGCTATTTGCTGTTGATTTACAATGCCTGGTGTGTCAATTAGTGCTGTATTTTCATCCAGGGGGATGGAGATAAATCCTAATGTTGTTCCTGGAAAATAGGAAGTCGTTATTGATTCTTTTTCCCCTAAAGAACGTTCGATTAGTTGATTTATGAAAGTTGATTTACCTACATTGGTTACTCCAACTACGTAAATATCTTTTCCTTCCCGTTTTTCTTCCATTGTCATTGCTGCTTCTTCTATCCCCAGTCCCGTCGACGCAGAAATAAGCAACACTTCTTCAATTTTAAGCCCCGCTTCTTTAGATTTTTTGCGAATCCAATGAATTAATTTGGTACTATTGGTTGATTTAGGTAATAAATCTACTTTATTAGCCATAAGGATAATAGACTGATTGCCAACAATTCGGTGTAAACTTTGCAAAAGCGTTCCTTCGATGTCAAATAAATCTACAACATGAACGACCAGGCTATCCGTTTTGTTAATTTCACTTACCATATGAAGGAAATCTTCATCCTCAAGAGTTACCTCTTCATTTTTATTATAATGTCTTAACTGAAAGCATCGTCTACATAATGCATTTTCTCTTCCGATTGCTGACGAAGGGATATAACCCTTTGCTTGTTCATTTTCCGACTGGAGCTTCACGCCGCATCCAATACAATACAAATTACTTTCCATGGTTTATTCTCCTCGTCAATTTTCCTTTTTTGTAAAAATGGTTTAAGATTATTCTTTCCATATTCCGATTGAATTTCGTAATAGCTGCATCTGATTGAACAATGGGAGTGACTAATATCGTATAAAATCCAAGCCGATTTCCGCCTAATATATCAGTCAGTAATTGATCACCTATAACAACCATTTCATTCCGTTGAAGATTCATTTTCTGTTGCGTTTTTTTAAACGCCCCTCGCAATGGTTTATTAGCTTTATGAACAGCATCAATACTCAAAGTCTTCGTAAATAAAGAGACTCTCGCTTCGTTATTATTGGAAAAAATGGTTACTTGAATATTTTCTTCGCGCATTGTTTCCAGCCATGCACGTACTTCCTCAGTAGGATGATGCACATTCCAAGGGACTAACGTGTTATCTAAATCCACAATAACCCCTTTTTTATGATGTTTTTTTAAAAGAGCTGGGGTAATATCATAAATGGAATCTACATGCATATTGGGTAAAAATAAATTAAACAATAACTCACCTCTATTTTATTGGCAGGTAAAAAAAACAAAAGTTCATTTCTCGCAGCTGTCCATAGACAGAAAAAAACGGAAAAACCTTATGCCAGTGTAGTTTAAATTGTCTCTTTTCAGCGTGTAACCTCTGCGTACAAGGTCGCCTACGTTATATTTTACAACAACTTACCTCGTATTGACAGGTAGAAACTAAAAAAGCATATTTTAAGTTAAAAAAACATATCCGATAAACAGATATGTTTTATGCCTGTCTTAATACAGTGAGAATCATATTCGCGGCATTCTTTGCTGCCGTTTCTAAAAAAACATCAAATGAAACTTCAGAAGATTTACCAGCGATATCAGAAAGCGCCCGAATTACCACAAAAGGAACCTTGTATTGATAACAGACTTGTGCAATAGCTGCTGCTTCCATTTCTCCGGCGAGCATTTCCGGGAATGTTTCTTTAATCGTTTCCACCCGGTCGGGATTACTTAAAAATGAATCGCCAGTAGCGATGAGTCCTTTTTTATATGGAAGTTGTAATGTGCTTAAAGCAGCAGCGGTTTCATCGACTAAACGCAAATCAGCGGCAAATCTCGGCGGCAGTTCCGGCACTTGTCCGTATGCGTAGTCAAAAGCTGTCACATCTACATCGTGATGGACTACTTCTTGGCTGATAACTACGTCCCCAACCGCTAAATGTTCATCAAAACCTCCAGCAGACCCTGTATTCACAACATAGTCTGGTTGAAAATTTTCCATTAAAATTGCTGTAGTCATCGCAGCGTTTACTTTACCAATGCCCGATTTCACTAAAATCACTTGTTGATTTTCCAGCTTTCCTTCGATAAATTGTGCGTTAGCAATCGTTATTTCTTTTGCCTCTGTCATCGTTGCTTTCAACAGCTCAATCTCTTCATCCATCGCACCAATAATACCAAACTTCATTACATTATCCTTCTTTCTATACATACAAGCCTACTTTTGGAAGGATTCCAGTTCTTCCACTTTTGTCGGTTTCCAGCCTTTATCATCTACCCAATCCAAAGATACTTTATAAAACTGATCATCTGATTCATCTTGGATAGTTGCAGTTACTTTTTGTTCCCCTTCGTTCCCGACCCAATGCTCAATCATTTGGTCTTCAGATACACCTGTAACTTCAGAAACAGCTTGTTTAATTTCGCTTCTATCTTGAGACCCATCGTCATAATCGGTTGTATGTTCACCGCTTTGTTCGGTTCCAGCTGGATCCCAATCGCCTTTATAAGCTTTTGTTACATTCTCATCATCCGATTCAACTTCTTCCGTAGAAACGTCTTTATTACTATCATTGTCGTCTTCATCTTCATTATCGTTCTCATCTTCATCTTCGTCTTCATTCTCATTATTTTCCGAATCTGTATCGGCATTGTCGGATTCTTCTTGTTGATTCGAATTATTTTCGTTATTAGATGAGGTGTTTTCGTCGTTCGCGTTTTCTTCTGTATTCTCTGTGTTTGAGGTTTCACTGGATGAACTGTCTTTACCTCCGTAATTCACCATTACCAGCAATAAGACGACGAAAATGAAAGCTAAAAAAATAAGAAACCAAAAATTTCGTTTATTTTTTCTTTTCTTTGATTGTCTGCTTCTTCTTAAATAATACTCCTCATTCGCCATAATAAAGGCCACCCCACTCCCATTAGAAAATCCAACAGACAGAATAATTTTTTTACAAAATCCTTTGTTTGACACAACATTTTACGCAATGAAGTAAATAAGATTTATTTTAAATTCGCCAAATCCGCCATTTTAGACTGAATTTTTATAAAGCTTACTTACTTCAAATGAACTAATCTGATTCTTTTAAAGTTCACTTCAATTTCCTTATATCACGTAATTTCAGTAATTTTAACTTTCATCTCTCCAGCTGGTGTCGGTACAACTACTTCCATGCCTACTTCATTCCCAAGCAAACCTTGTGCCATTGGAGAATCGTTGGAAATTTTCCCTTCAAATGGATCAGATTCGGCACTGCCAACGATGGTATATGTTTCTTCATCCCCATCCGGCAACTCTACAAACGTTACTGTATTTCCGAGACTCACAATGTTTGCATCTTCCTGATCATTCTCAATAATAACCGCATTACGAATCATTTTTTCTAAATTTGCGATTCTTGTCTCTACAAAAGCCTGTTCTTCTTTAGCTGCGTCATATTCTGAATTCTCAGAAAGGTCGCCAAAATCACGAGCAATTTTGATTCTTTCTACTACTTCTTTTCTTTTTACTGTTTTTAATTCATGTAACTCTTCTTCCACTTTTTCTTGGCCTTCTTCTGTCATGTAATAACTTTTTTCTTCAACCATTTATGGTCACTCCTTTAATTTGTTTAAAATTTCTTAGTTAACATTTCACACTTAAGCTCACGCCATCCCCAATTGGCACGATAGACGTTTTATATCTTTCATCTTCTAGCAGTGCACGATTAAAGCGTCTTAATTTTTCTGTGAGCTTTTGTAATCGTTTCTGTTCTGGATAATCTGTGCCCGCAACGTAGCCGCGAAATAAAATATTATCACAAATAATAATTCCTTTCGGAGAGATTATATCATTTGCTAATTCAAAAAACGATTCATATTTCCCCTTTGCAGCATCGATAAAGACACAGTCGTATGAAGATCCTTGATTAGCCAGGTCCTTCATCACGTCTAATCCATCACCTTGCAAAACTTTAATTTGCTGTTGATAATTGTAGGTTTGTATATTGTTTTTAGCTTGTTCAACCATCTCTGCCTCTTTTTCAATTGTGCTAATCGTTGCATGAGGCAATGCTGCTGCCATGCGCATACTTGAATAGCCAATAGCTGTACCGATCTCTAAAATGGCAGCTGGCTGACGCATTTGCAATATGGTTAAAACAAAATGCATGCTCACTTGATCCATAATTGGCACGTGTTGTCTGGCAGCATATTCTTCCAATTCAGACCAATTCGGATCCGCGGGCAATGTATCCGTTAAATATTTCGTTAATTCATCCATTTGCAGACTCCATTACTCTTTTTTCGATTCTTCTTCCAATTCATCCCATTCATGGCGATATTTTTTAACGACTTTTTTGTGTTCATCTAAGGTTTTTGAATAATGTGTTTCTCCGTCAGGCCTTGCGTAAAAATACGTATAATCAAAATCCTTTCCGGCAGGCTCTAATACTGCTTCTACCGCATCAGTACTGGGAGATGCAATCGGAGCAGGCGGAAGGCCTTTTACATTGTACGTATTATAAGGTGAATCTACTTCTACATCATCATACGTCATCGTGATTTTATGCTCACCATTTGCATAAGCAGCGGTAATATCACTTTGCAGTTTCATATCTTCGTCTAATCGATTTAAGAAAACCTGGGCCACTTTGGGACGGTCTTCGTCATATTTTGACTCCCTCTCGACAATAGAAGCTAATGTCAACATTTCATGTGTATTTAAATCTGTATCTTCCAGGGCCTCATCATACTTCTCAACCATATTTTGTGTTGCATCCAACATTTCCGCAACGACGGATTGCGGAGAGGGATCTTCTTCAAAAAATTCAAACGTTCCTGCAAATAAATAGCCTTCTAAAGGCATGATAACATCACTTTTGAGGATATCGTCTGATAAAAGGTCAGGGTATTCTTCGATTAATTCCTCCAGATATGTAGTATCTTCAGCCATGTCCAAAAAATCTTCCGAGGAAATGGATAGCTCATCCTCGACTATATCAGCAATTTCTTCCACTGATTTTCCCTCAGGGATGGTTAGTTTTGCTTCAGGCTCTTTCATTAGTTGCCCTTTATTTAATCGATTGATGATTTCTTTCATACTTAAAGAAGGAGACATTTCATATTCTCCAGCCTGAAAGTCTGAATAATTATTTAATTTTACATAGGATTGAAAAACAAGACTATTTTTTATTAAATCATGTTTCTTTAATATTTCAGCTATCTCCGAAGACGAAGAACCCATTGGTATTTCAAATTCAACTGTTTCTTCATTACCTGGATCCATCGGTTTAAATGCAGATTGCACATAAAAATAGCCTGATACACCTGCAATGATAATAATAAGCAAAATACCTAAGAGAATAAACAGTACAATTTTTCGTACTGTTTTCGCTTCTTTCGTTCTCTCGTTATAAATACTATCATTGGCTTTCTTGCTGTGTTTCTTACCCATACCACGTATCGCCTCATTTTCTCACGCGTTAACTAAAAACGGTTCCCTGTCAGTAGAAAAGTCAGACAGAGTTTGCCTCCGTCTGAACTTTTTATTCTTCTTCTTCTTCTACTAATGTATGGAACATTTCTTCAACCATTTTCCACTCTTCATCTGATTCAATAGGGAATAAACGAATATCGTCTTCATTATCGCCTTCTTCAAATCGAAAAGCAAATACTTCTATTTCTTCGTCTTCTGACTCATTTGCTTCTTCTGCTGGCGTTGTAATGATATAGGAATTACCGTTTTCTTCAATTTTAAAATGGAAAAGAATCTCATATAATTGCTCTTCTCCGTTCTCATCCGGGATAATGATTCGTTCATTTTCTTCGATACTCATTGTACTCCTCCTTGTTTGGGCTGATCTAAATATGTTTGTAATATCAGGACAGCTGCTACCTTATCGACAACTGTTTTCCGCTTTTTTCTGCTTACATCGGCTAATAATAAAGTTCTTTCAGCAGAAACAGTCGTTAATCGCTCATCTATCAAAGTAGTTGGAATATGAAACAATCGTTCCAGTCTTTTTGCATAAATTCTGGATAACTCAGAACGTTCACTTTCTGATCCGTCCATATTTTTTGGCAAACCAATCACAATAGATGAAACTTCGTATTCTTTTATATATTGAGTTAAAGCTTTATCCGCTGACTTCATGTTGTTTTCATCCCAGGATAAAGTTGTAACACCAGTGGCGGTTACCTGCATTAAATCACTAACCGCTATACCAATTGTTTTCGATCCCACATCTAAACCAAGTGCTCTCATGAAAGTTCCTTAGGCAAATGATGCAAATAATAAGTGACCAATTCTTCAATCACTTCATCGCGCTCTATTTTTCGAATTAAATTTCTTGCATCTTTATAACGCGGAATATAGGCCGGATCTCCGGAAATTAAATAACCGACAATTTGATTAATTTGGTTATATCCTTTTTCATGCAGCGCTTCATAAATGGTTTGTAATGTTTGCTTAATATCTTGATTATAGGAATCATCGTGAAAATTGAATTTCATTGTCTTATCAATCGAACTCATCACTAGCACCCCATTTGCTATTTCTATAGCTATATTTTACCACGTTTCACTCATGAATCATAACTTTATTTATTTTTTACTTTTCTCATGAATATACGTATCCACTATAGCTAATGCTTCTTTGATTTGCGAAGGATCTTTTCCGCCTGCTTGAGCCATATCCGGACGGCCTCCGCCGCCTCCGCCGCATACTTTAGCCGCCTGACTGATTAGTTCACCTGCATGAAAACCTTGTTGAACGAGCTCTTCTGAAACGCCGGCAATCAAGAGTACTTTGCCTTTATTTTCCGCAGCCAGTAAAATAATACCGGAGGTTATTTTTTGCTTCAGTTGATCCATCATTTGTCGAAGTTGATTCATATCCTTTATTTTCACTTCTGCAGACAGCTTTTGAACCCCTGCTACTTCCTGTACTTTTTCGATGAGTTCATCCGTTTCCTGATTAGCTAGTTTCGCTTGAAACCCTTCTTTTTCTTTTTCTAACTCTTTTATTTCATCCTGCACTATTTCTATTCGCTCTGGCACATTGTCATTGGTTGTTTTTAATAGATGTGCTGCCGTGTTTAACGTGCTTAATTTTCCTTGGAGCAATTCAAACGCTTCTTTGCTCGTCACCCCTTCTATTCGTCGTACGCCAGCTCCTATTCCTGTTTCGGACACAATCTTAAACAATCCAATTTCTGCACTGTTCGCTGCGTGACAACCACCGCAGAGTTCTATGCTGTAATTTTCCATTTGAACAACGCGCACTATGTTTCCGTATTTCTCACCAAACAGCGCCATTGCACCAAGTTCTTTTGCTTTTTCTTGAGGCATCTCTTGTACAGTTACTGCTAAATTCTCCCAGATTTTTTCATTCATCGTTTGTTCCAGTTTTTCAAGTTCTGCTTCGCTCACAGCTTGAAAATGCGTGAAATCAAATCGCAGTCGATATGGAGTCACAAGAGAACCAGCCTGATGGATATGCTCGCCTAATACATCCCGCAAGGCTTGATGCAGAAGATGGGTTGCGGTATGATTTTTTGTTATTTTACTGCGCAAATCTTTCTGAATCACTGCATGGACCTCTTGATTCGTTTGGACCGTGCCTTCTTCAATTTCTACGGTATGAATATGCTGTCCATTGGGCGCTCCTTGCACATCCGTAACTTTTCCTTTAAAAGCAGGAGCAGTTAAGGTACCTTCATCTGCTACTTGGCCACCGCTTTCCGCATAGAAAGGGGTCTCTTTTAATATGATAGAAACGGTTTCACCAGCCTCTGCTTTTTCTGCCAAACCCGCTTGATTCATTATATAAAGAACAGATGAATCAACGGAAGCTTGGTCATAACCAACAAAAGTTGATTCTTCTTTGAGGTTCGTTAATACGCTATCTTGCACTTTCATAGAACCCGTGTTTTTTCTGGCGTTTCTTGCTCGTTCTTTTTGTTTATTCATTTCTCTTTCAAAACCGACTTCATCTATAGTAAAACCAAATTCTGCGACATGTTCTTCTGTCAGTTCTTTCGGGAAACCGAAAGTGTCATATAACTTAAACACTTCTTCTCCTGGGATAACCGTTTTGCCCAGTTTCGTTTCTTGATTAATAATCTCTTTGAGTCGCTCCATTCCTTCTTGTAATGTTTCCATAAAACGCTCTTCTTCGATTTGAATAATATTCATAATGTGATCTGCTTGCTGCTTCACTTCAGGATAGTAAGATTCCATTATTTCTGCAACTGTTTGCACCAGTTGATACATAAATGGTTTTTCAATGTGTAAATTTTTGGCATAACGGACAGATCTGCGAATTAACCTGCGTAGAATATATCCGCGACCTTCATTTGATGGCAACGCATGATCACCAACTGCGAAAGCAACCGTTCGAATATGATCTGCGATTATTTTATAGGACGCATCGGTAATGCCCCCTTCTCCATAGCGAATATCTGTAAATTGAGAAATATGCTCAATAATAGGAGTAAATAAATCTGTATCAAAGTTCGTATTTGCACCTTGAATAAGTGAGACTAATCTTTCCAGCCCCATTCCTGTATCGATATTCTGCTTTGGAAGTGGTGTATAGGTATCATCTGCATTATGGTTAAATTGAGAAAAAACAAGATTCCAAACTTCTAAATAGCGTTCATTTTCTCCGCCCGGATACAATTCATTTTCATCCGTATCGACACCATAAGAGGCGCCCCGGTCATAAAAAATTTCTGTATTTGGTCCACTAGGTCCTTGCCCAATATCCCAGAAATTTTCTTCAAGACGAATAATTCTTTCTTTCGGTAATTGAATATCATTCAGCCATATCTCATAAGCTTCCTCATCCTCTGGGTGAACGGTGACGGATAAAAGATTTTCATCAAAGCCAATCCATTTTTCATCCGTTAAAAATTCCCAGGCTAATTCAATCGCTTTTTCTTTAAAATAATCCCCGATGGAAAAATTTCCAAGCATTTCAAAAAATGTATGATGACGCTTCGTGAAGCCAACATTTTCAATATCATTCGTACGAATTGCTTTTTGAGCATTTACTATTTTAGGATTTTCCGGAACTACACTGCCATCAAAATACTTTTTTAACGTAGCCACCCCGCTATTAATCCATAACAATGTAGGATCGTTTTGCGGTACAAGAGAAACACTGGGTTCAATTTGATGTCCTTTTTCTTTAAAAAACTCTAAAAATAAACTTCTTATCTCAGCAGATGTTCGTTGCTTCATGATTTCTCCTCCATTTACTATTTATGGTTATTTGCCAATAAAAAAACTCCTCTCTGCTAAAATAGCAGGGACGAGTTGTCGCGGTACCACCCTTATTATGAATATCTCTCTTTTCATCACTTTCTGAGATAACGGTTCATACCGGCGTAGATTAAACGCACTCAAGTGGAGCTTTCCATACTGTTTGTTGGAATTTATTTCAGCCGATTATCTTGTAAATTCCTCTCTAAAACAAAGCAATGTATGTACTTATCACTATCATTGTCTTATTATTATTCTGTTATTCGTTAACCGTAGTATAAGCAACTTTTCAATTACTGTCAATAGGATTGATAGAACGTATTCTAAACTTCCAGTGCAGCTGAACACGAGCGTTTACAGCGTGGAAGTTCAGCCCTTTACAACAACCTCTGTCTTCGTGTTTTCTTCACCAATATACAATGAAATAGACTTCAAAGGGTGACTTGAGAGCACATTACATAAAATCGTACGGGGAGAGAGAGTCTTCTTCCCCTGCAATATCTGTTGCTTCCATCATATCTTCTTTATTTTCTTGTTCCTCATCACTCAATTTCTGCGACAACCTACTGGGGAGCGTTGTATATCGCTGGTCCATTTCAATCGTTTCAATCCCTTGAAAAAATGCTTCTTTTTCCCCGCAAATAATTAGCGATTGCTTGCTTCTCGTAATGGCAGTATATAGTAAATTTTTGCGTAACATTCGCCGATAAGCTCTCACAATGGGCAGGATTACAATAGGAAATTCACTGCCTTGTGATTTATGAATCGATATACAATAAGCATGTGTTATATTCCCGTATGTTTTCCTTGTATAGACGACTTCATTTTCATCAAATTGCACAATCAGCTGTTCCTCGTTTTCCTCATTTTCTTTCGCTGTAAAAATTTGCACAATTTCCCCAATATCACCGTTATATACATGGTCTTCCGGCTGATTAACTAATTGCAAAACACGATCACCAACCCGAAACACCTTATCGTAAAACGAACGCTCTCTTTTTTGCTTTGTTTTTGGATTTATCAATGTTTGCATTTGTTTATTTATTTCTGTTATTCCAGCATCTGTTTTATACATGGGAGCTAATATTTGGATATCTTCTAAAGGTTTTTCTTTGTCTTTTGCTTTTGTCATGATGGTTTCAACCACTTCTAATACTTGTGACGTTGTACAAGGGATGAAACTGAAATCGGCTGACTGCTGTATATCTGCTTCGGTACATTGATTATGTTTAATTTGGTGGGCTAATTGTATGATTTTGGACCCTTCTTTTTGCCGGTACACTTCATTTAAAGTCACATAAGGGATCAACTCACTATCATATAAGTCAGCTAATACTTGTCCAGGGCCTACAGAAGGAAGCTGGTCTTCATCGCCGACTAAAAGAACTTGCATATCTTTGGGAATGGCTTTAAATAAATGGTTGGCCAGCCAAGTATCAACCATAGAAAATTCATCCACAATCAGATATTTTCCGTCCAACTGTTCGTATTCGTTTTTTTCAAACGTCTGCTCTCCGTCCCAGCCAAGCAACCGGTGGATGGTCATCGCCTTTATTCCTGTCGATTCCTGCAGACGCTTGGCGGCTCTTCCCGTAGGGGCTGTTAAAACAAACGGATAGTCAGCCTTTTTGTCATAATCATGCCTGTCCAGCGATTCATTGTGAATCTCCGCATACGCTTTTAGTATCCCTTTAATCACCGTGGTTTTTCCGGTCCCCGGTCCACCTGTCAGGATCATCACTTTCGAGTCCAAAGCTCGTTTTATGGCAGTAAATTGTTCTTCCCCATAACTTAATATTTCTTCTTCTTCAATATCTCCAATCATACGCATAAGCTCTGCATCGGTCGTTTTTGTCTGTACTTTATGCTGCATCAAACGCTTTAAATGGCTGCTGAAGTGATCCTCTGCATAGTACAAGCTGGGTAAATACACTTTTTCATCTTGTAAAATAATATTTTTATGTTGGGATAACATTTCAATTTGCTCGACTATTACAGATTCTTCTAACTTTATTTCCTGAAGGACTGTTTTCATTTTTTGAATACAATCAATCAATGGAAGATAAACATGTCCGTCTAAAACACTCAGTTGTAAGGCGTGGATACAACTTGCCCGTATACGATTAGGATGGGTCGTACTTAATTGATTCAGCTCCGCGATTTTATCAGCTGTTATAAAACTAAATCCTTCCACTTCAAAAACAAAATGGTAAGGATCCTCTTGAATGTAACGCATTGTTTCTTCTTTATATAATGTATAAAGCTCCTGCGCCATTTTAAGGCCTATTCCATATTTTGTTAACTTTACTGCGATTTGCTCAAATCCTTGATGTGCTTTCAAGGTTGCTGCTAAAGTTCGGGCTGTTTTTTGGTTCAAGTTGGGAATATTCGCAAGCAATTCCGGGTCTTCTAAAATTTTAGTTACCGCTTGTTCCCCAAGATGGTCTACAATCGCTGTCGCTGTTTTTTTTCCAACACCTTCAAATAATTCACTTGATAAATAAGTAATGACCGCTTCTTTTGTCTCTGGTACATAGGTTTGGTAAGAAGAAATATTATATTGCACACCAAAACGAGGATGTGTTTCCAATTCTCCAAAAAATTGGTACACAACCCCTTTTTGTAAGTTTGCAAAATAACCTTTTGCAACAATATCTTTTTCTTCATACGTTTCGGTTGTTTCATGGACATTAATTTTTACGATAGAAAAATGATTACTTGCATTTTCAAATATCGTAAACACTATATCCCCTTTTATATACCCTTGATTGTCTACCTCTTCATTATCCATCTGGACCCCTCGCTTACTCATCCTCCGATATGTTGCGCTTCGTTTGCTCCAGCGCTTGGTGAGCCAATGTATGAGAAGGCTGTGCTGAAATTGCTTTATTTAAGTAGTTTCTTGCTTTTTCCAGCTTTCTTTCATGAAAAGCAAGAATCCCTAAATTATAGAAAGCGTCTGCATGTGTCGAATCCTGTTCTACTGTATTTAAAAATATTTCTTCTGCTTCTTCATAATATTTTTCATGAGCTAAAGCTAGCCCGTATTGTAATTGATAGTCAGGCTGCTTATCCTTTTCAGCAGCTGTTTGTAAAAAAGGTATGGCTAATATATGATTGTCTCGCATTTGATAAGACATTCCCAGCAAAAAATAAACATCTGCATCATCCAAACCTAAATGGAGACATTTCGTAAACATTTTCTCGGCATACTCATACATCTTTTGCTGGTAATATAAATTTCCCAAGCCATAATAAGCTGTTGCTGTTTCATCATTGATTCGGATTGCTTCTAAAAAAAACTTCTCTGCTTCTTCCAATTGGTGCGATTGAAATAATACGGAACCAACATTGACATAACCAATGGGATCTTCCGGATGTTCTTCCGTATAGGCAATATATAACGCGGCAGCTTCATCTAATTTATTCGCTTTTACTTTTTGTAACGCTTCTTCATTTTTATCTCTTATAGTCATATCATTACCCTACATACTCTAATTTTTGTTCATCTTTAATAATGTGTTCAATAGTTCCGCCACCTAAGCACACTTCTTCCTGATAGAATACAACTGCTTGTCCAGGCGTCACAGCTCTTTCTGGTTCCATAAAATCAACTTGCACAGTGTCGTCAGATAAAATCGTCACCTTAACCTTACTGTCTTTTTGGCGGTAACGAAATTTCGCTGTACATTCAAATTGAGTCTCTGAAAACTCCGTGAGCCAGTTCAAATCCGAAGCGATTAACCTGTCAGAGTATAAGTAATGGTTATCATCGCCTTGTTCGACATATAAAATGTTATCCGTTGTATTTTTTCCAACGACAAACCATGGTTCTCCTTCTCCACCAATACCCAGGCCATGCCGCTGGCCAATCGTATAATACATTAAACCGTCATGATTTCCTTTTACTTCACCGCGTAAAGTCTCCATTTTACCCGGCTGTGCTGGCAAGTATTCACTTAAAAATTCTTTGAAATTACGTTCGCCAATAAAGCAAATGCCTGTACTGTCTTTTTTATTCGCAGTAGCTAATTCATGTTTTTCAGCTATGTTACGAACTTCTCCTTTTTCTAAATGACCTAAAGGAAACATGATTTTAGGCAATACGTCTTTAGAAATCTGGTTTAAAAAGTAAGTCTGATCTTTATTCGAATCCACTCCGCGAATCATTTCTGTTTCTCCAGCTTCATTACGTCGAACTTGCGCGTAATGTCCTGTCGCCACATAATCTGCACCGATCGATAACGCATAATCTAAAAACGCTTTAAATTTAATCTCCTTGTTGCACATTACGTCAGGGTTAGGCGTGCGCCCATTTTGATATTCTTCCAAAAAATACGTAAAAACTTTATCCCAATATTTTTTCTCAAAATTCACCGAGTAATACGGTATACCGATTTGTTCGGCTACTCTTGTGACATCTTCAAAATCTTCTGTTGCCGTACAGACACCAAAATCATCTGTATCATCCCAATTTTTCATAAAAACACCAACGACATCATATCCTTGTTGCTGGAGTAATAAAGCAGTGACAGAAGAATCCACTCCACCGCTCATCCCCACAACTACACGTGATTTATCGCTCATTCTTTTTCATTCCTTTTTATTTAATTTGCTAATTGTTTTACAGCTTTCGCTACAATCTCCGCCGCTTCTTCTACATTTTCCATTGTGTTAAAGGTGCCAAAACTGAACCGAATCGAATTGGTTGGCCGATCACTTCCAAAGCTGAACATCGCTTTTAATACGTGAGAAGGCTCCAAAGAACCAGCAGTACAAGCACTGCCGCCGGAAGCAGCAACACCATTTAAATCTAAATTCGTAAGTAAAGACTCAACGCTCGTATTGGGAAAACTGATATTCACGATTGTAGGAAGTTGTAAGGTGAGTTCGCCATTCACCGCAAAATCAACTTCGTTTTCTTCTAAAACGTTTAAGAACAGGTTTTTCATTGCCGTATATTTTTCAACATTTTCCTGTCTGTCACGCACAGCAATTTCTGCTGCCTTATGAAAGCCCACTGCACCAATTAAATTTTCTGTTCCAGGTCTTCTCTTTTTTTCTTGAGACCCGCCATAAGTGATAGGCTGAAGAGTGACAGCTTCACTAGCATAGAGAAAGCCAATTCCTTTAGGAGCATTAAGTTTATGACCAGAGGTCGTTAATAAATCAATTCCAAGTTCGTTCACATCAATGTTTTCCAAACTATAGGCCTGCACAGCGTCTGTATGGAAATGAGCTTGGTGATCCCTGACATATTCAGCTATTTTCTCAATTGGCTGCATGACTCCAGTTTCGTTATTGGCATACATCACAGAAACTAAAATGGTATTATCTGTCAGCGTCCGTTTCACATCTTCCGGATTTACCTGGCCATCTTGATTAACAGGTAAATACGTGACATGGAACCCTCTTTTTTGTAAATATTCCATAATATGAAGAATGGCGTGATGTTCTTGGGAAGAGGTAATGATATGGTTCCCCATGTACTCATTCTCGATAGCAGCCCCAATAATTGCCAAATTATTCGCTTCCGTTCCACCACTTGTGAAAATAAGTTCGTTCTCTTTTGCCTGTATGCTCTTGGCTAAAAACTTTCTTGCTTCGTTTAAATAAGCTTTCGCTTGTCTGCCAAACCCGTGGATACTGGATGGATTTCCAAATTGTTCCTTTTCTACTTGATACATTTTTTCTAACACATCTTCCAGCACAGGCGCTGTTGCAGCATGATCCAAATAGATCATCATTACCTTCCTTTCGAATCAGTTGATTCATGTTTTCTAAGAACCCTTTTGATAGCTGGCTATGCTTCATTTAAAATAATCGAAAACTAAACATTCGCCAATCTCCAATAGCAAGAGCTTTCGTTCTATTTACACCTTAAAAAATTTTTACAGCTGTGATTCAGCTAAATGAGAAAACTTTTCTGCGTCCTGTCATTAATTTTATATTCAGACTGTCTGTCAGAGAGGAGACGTCTCTGTATTAAATGTAAAACATATGCTCTTTTTGCACTTCATGACTATCATATTCTATTAAATCGTATAAAGTAGTCGTATCTAAAACGTCACGCACGACATCTCGAATACGCATCCATAAAGCTTGCTGTGCGGCCTCTTCTTCTTCAATGCCTTCCACAGGCGTAATGGGCCCTTCAAGGACACGTATAATATCACCTGCTCGTATGTCAGATGGCTCCTCAGCCAGCGTATAGCCTCCATAAGCTCCACGTACACTGCGGATCAACCGCGCATTCCTGAGCGGTGCGGCAATTTGTTCTAAATAATGTGCAGATAAGTTCTTTTCTTTTGCAATTGATTTTAAAGATCGTGGACCATTTCCGTATTGGCGAGCCAATTCGATCATTACCGTTAAACCATAACGGCCTTTTGTAGAAATTTTCATAAGATACACCTCAATTAAAAAACTATATCATTTTGCGGGAAATTTTTCACCTAATCTACTTCCAGTATAACATGAAAAACGAGGAACATATATCATCGAGCCATACGGTGCCAGTCTGATTTTTAAAAAAGAAAGTAAATAATCTCAGATTGCACCTTTTGAATAGGATACGCGACATTCCCCCAACTGGAATAACCATTCCTTTATCGTACTTTTTTCAAGGACACAATTTTATTCTGTCTTGCCTGTCAAAAAAGAAGTTAAACATTTCATTATACAAATGAACTGTTTAACTTCTAACCGGTTAATCTGCTGTCATTAAAATATGAAAAGCTTTTTTACGCGGAATGTTTTATTCCGGTTTTGATGTAAATGGTGTTTCATATTCAACGTCTTTAACTGCCTCTTGCACTTTCCCGTCTAAGTCCGGTTCAATAATAAAGGACCCATTGCTATTCCTGTCACTGACTGGCAATCCTTGCGGCACGACTTCAATAGCATTTTCCCTGTCTGTATACAAGAAGACCTTCTCTTGATTATATAAAACTAATAAACCTTTGACACGGTGCGGTTTCGCTTTTAATTCCCGGAGCATCGTCAATCCTCGTCTGGCACGAGCCGACTTCTGAAATGCGGAAAGCTTCATTCGCTTGCAGGCTCCCCGCTGCGTTACCAGCAGTAAGTCAGGATTTTTATTTTTATCGACTAGTGCTGCATGCACAAGAAAGTCATCTTCTTTTAATGAGATGCCGATTACCCCTCGCGCCCTTAATCCAATTGGACTTACTTCTGCTTCATTCATCCATAAACCGTACCCGTTGTAAGATGCTAAAAATAAATCCTGCTGGCCATCTGTTACCATAACTCCAAGCACTTCATCTTCTGGTTTTAGATTTAAAGCTATTAAACTTCTGGAATACCGCGTTGCGTGGTACTCCGTCATGGCTGTTTTTTTCAACATCCCTTGTTTTGTGTAAAAAAGCAGAAAAGAGTTCTCGTCAAATTCCCGCACTGGTATACAATCGACAATGTGTTCATCTGCTTCTAAAGTGGTCAAGTTGGATAAATGATTGCCCATATCTTTCCACTTAATATCCGGCAAATCATATACTGGAATACAAGCAAACTTTCCTTTATTTGTAAAAATGAGCACGTTATCTGTTGTATGCAATTCTATCAGGCGAATCAACCTGTCCGTGGACTTCATTAATAAATCCGATTGTTTAGAAGCCCCGAAAGAGCGCAAACTTGTACGCTTCACATAGCCTTCTTTCGTGATGGAGACAAGCACATCTTCACTTGGAACAGTTACAGCTACGTCAATTTTAATTTCTTCAATTTTTTCTTCAATTGAAGTTAACCGGTCATGATGATATGTTTTTCGAATATGCCGCAACTCTTTCTTAATATTATTTAACAGTTTTTCAGGACTCGCTAAAATGCTTTCAAACTCTTTGATATCCTTTGCTAATGTCGCCGCTTCTTCTTGGAGTTGTGTGACATCTGTATTGGTTAAACGGTACAGTTGCAGGGCTAAAATCGCTTCAGCCTGAACATCCGTAAATGTATATTGGGCCATAATATTTTGTTTGGCATCTTTTTTATTACGGGAATTCCGAATCATATCAATCAGTTCATCCAGTATTGAAATAGCTTTAATGAGGCCTTCGACAATATGAGAACGCTCTTTGGCTTTGTTTAGGTCATGTGTCGTCCGGCGTGTCACCACTTCTTTCTGGTGTGCAATATAAGCATCCAATATTTGAGGCAATGATAGAAGTTGAGGTGTTTTATTTTCGATTGCTACCATATTGTAGTGATAGGTTACTTGAAGATCCGTATTTTTGTATAAATATTGCAATACACTCTCGCTGTCTACATCTTTCCTTAGTTCAACCACAATTCGTAAACCTGAACGGTCTGTTTCATCTCTGATTTCACTAATGCCTTCCACTTTACGGTCCGCATGCAATTCATCCATTTTCCGAACCAGCATTGCTTTATTTACATCATACGGGATTTCGTCAATCACAATTTGCTCCCGGTTTCCTTTCATGCTTTCAATAGTGGCTTTTCCACGAACCATTACTTTCCCTTTTCCAGTTTCGTAGGCTTTTTTAATACCATCTGCACCCTGGACGATGCCGCCTGTTGGGAAGTCCGGACCCTTCAACTCCTTCATTAACTGATCGACGGAAGCATCTGGATGGTCGATTCTTTTGATTACCGCATTAATCACTTCTGCTAAATTATGGGGTGGGATATTCGTCGCGTAACCAGCTGATATCCCTGTAGAACCATTCACCAATAGATTAGGCAGTTTACCTGGGAGTACAATTGGCTCTTCAATGGTATCATCAAAGTTAGGAATGAACTCCACGGTATCCTTCTCAATATCAGCCAACAGCTCTGCTGTAATTTTGGATAAGCGTGCCTCTGTATACCGCATTGCTGCAGCAGGGTCTCCATCGACACTCCCATTATTTCCGTGCATTTCAACTAAATCGTAACGCATTTTCCAACTTTGGCTGAGCCGTACCATTGCGTCATACACAGAAGAATCGCCGTGCGGGTGATAATTTCCGATGACGGTTCCGACCGTTTTAGCTGCTTTTCTAAAATTTTTATCATGCGTGTTTTTATCCATATGCATGGCGTACAAAATTCGCCGTTGTACAGGCTTTAATCCATCTCTTACATCTGGCAGTGCCCTGTCTTGAATAATATATTTACTATACCTTCCAAAACGATCTCCCATGATCTCTTCTAAAGGTAATTCGACATAATTTTTCGCTTCTGACATTCCTCATTTCTCCTTTGATGAAACAAATCACTTATCCAGCAATGTTTCGTCTTCTTCTAAACCAAATTCTACATTGTCTTCTATCCAAGTCCGGCGTGGGGAAACTTTATCTCCCATTAAAGTAGTTACTCTTCTTTCAGCTTGAGAAACATTATCCAAAGTCACTTTGACTAAAGTACGCGTTTCTGGATTCATTGTGGTTTCCCACAACTGGTCTGCGTTCATTTCCCCAAGGCCTTTGTAGCGTTGAACCATATATCCGTTTTTGAATTCTTGAATAGCTTCTTCCAATTCATCCTCTTCCCAGGCATAAATGACTTTTTCTTTTTTGCCTTTTCCTTTAGCAATTTTATATAAAGGCGGCAGGGCAATATAAATTTTACCAGCTTCGACTAATTCACGCATATACCTGTAAAAGAAAGTGAGTAACAACACTTGTATATGAGCGCCATCCGTGTCGGCGTCCGTCATAATAATTATTTTATCATACCGGCTTTCTTCCAGATTAAAGTCTCCTCCAACGCTTGCACCAATTGTATGAATAATCGTCGAAATCTCTTCATTTTTCAAAACATCTTCTAATTTAGCTTTTTCCGTATTAATCACTTTACCTCTTAGTGGCAATATGGCTTGAAACACACGATCTCTGCCTTGTTTGGCAGAACCGCCTGCAGAATCACCCTCTACCAGGAAAAGCTCATTTTTAGAAGCGTCCCGGGATTGGGCTGGGGTGAGTTTTCCACTTAAAATAGTATCTTTTCTTTTTCGCTTCTTTCCATTTCTTGCTTCTTCCCGTGCTTTTTGGGCAGCTTCTCTTGCTGATTTCGCCTGCTTTGTTTTTTCAAGTAATTTTTCAGCGATTTCCCGGTTTTCTTCCAGGTAAAATGTCAGCTTCTCTGAAACAATTGCATCCACGACAGATCGTACCTCAGGAGTTCCCAGTCTTCCTTTTGTCTGCCCTTCAAACTGCAAGTATGCTTCCGGAACTCTTACAGAAACAATCGCTGTTAATCCTTCACGTAAATCTTGTCCGTCTAAATTTTTATCTTTTTCTTTTAGCAGACCATTGCGTCTTGCATAGTCATTAAATGTCCTTGTAATAGCTGTTCTGGCACCGACTTCATGCGTTCCGCCATCTTTTGTTCGAACATGATTCACAAATGAGTGCATATTTTCAGCATACGTTTCTGCAAACTGAAAAGCGAAATCAAGTTCTATTTCCTGTTCGTTTCCTGAAAAAGCAACCACATCATGCAGAACATCTTTTCCTTCATTTAAATATTGAATAAAATCTTTCAACCCATCTTCGTACTCATAAACTTCGGTATGATTTATACGTTCATCTGCTAAGGTGATTTTTAATTTAGGAAATAAAAAAGCAGCTTCCCGTAAACGTTCTGCAATTGTATCAAACTTATATTCTGTATGAGTGAATATCGCTTCGTCCGGTTTGAAACGGATGGTAGTCCCTTTTTGCTTACTTGAACCAATTTTTTCTAAAGAAGAAGCTGGCTTCCCGCCACCTTCAAATGTTTGTTTAAACTGTTCCCCATTACGAATCGTCGTAATTGTTAACCACTCTGACAGGGCATTTACGACTGCAGAACCTACACCATGCAATCCACCGCTTGCTTTATATCCGCCATGACCAAATTTACCTCCAGCATGAAGCACCGTAAATATAAGCTCTGTTGTTGGCTTTCCTGTTTCGTGCATTCCTGTAGGTATACCTCGTCCGTTATCGGTCACGGACACACTTTCATCTCGATGTAATACGACAGTAATCTCGTCTCCAAACCCAGCTAAAGCTTCATCCACCGCGTTATCAATAATTTCATACGCTAAATGATGCAGACCTTTACTATCTGTCGACCCAATATACATAGCTGGTCTTTTTCGTACTGCTTCTAATCCTTCAAGTACCTGAATAGAATCTTCTGTGTAAGATACAGGACCTTCCATTTACTCCTCGACTCCTTCCCATCATGACACATCTATTACGATATTATTATTCATTTATTTGTGTAAGTCAATCTCATCGTTCACTTATAAAGCGAAATAATTTATCAAACAGAATCATTTCAATAAAAAGAGATGACATATAATGTGTCATCCCAAGCTTCTCCTTCTTCTTAAAACGGAGTGTGCTACTTTCATACATAAATCCATTATTACAATAAATCCACTTTCTTTCAATAATTTATAAGCAGATTTCTGCAATACATTTTGTTAAGTCCAAAAAAACATCTTTTGTTTGAAGGATCTGGCGCTCAATATCATTT
>Ga0079226_10000997_pt1 | contig 21299 bp, 19 predicted proteins | sample Poulit2014_FD_76345 | JGI IMG/M metagenome (GOLD analysis project Ga0079226, IMG submission 76345) | Agricultural soil microbial communities from Georgia to study Nitrogen management - Poultry litter 2014 | ecosystem: Environmental > Terrestrial > Soil > Agricultural land | place: USA: Georgia... | reverse complement strand
TTCTGCGAGGAGCGTATACCTCACAGAGATAGCTTGCAACGCGACGAGCACGAGGAGGCTCACCAGCCGCCCGCGGAAAGCGACGAGCTGAACATCCACCGAGTAAACTGCGAGTTGCGAGGAATGCTGCTTCTCCGACACCTCATGCAACACGACGAGCACCAAGTATATTTCCGAACGGGATATATGCACCAACTAAAGTTCGGATTTTTCTTTAATAAAAATGCTTTTGTCCCAGCCACTTGATTCGTTACTGATTCATTATTTTTTCTTTTAAATCTGTTTCAAATTCACCATTTTTAATCATGTCAATTTCAAATTTGTACGGTGGCTTTTTATTTTTCTTATCCTGGCCAACAAAAGGTGTTTCCAAAATTTTCGGTAATGCCTCGAGTTGAGGATGGGTGATGACATAGTGTAATGCATCAAACCCAATGTGGCCGAATCCAATATTTTCGTGACGGTCTTTGTGAGCACCTTGTTCATTTTTACTGTCGTTGACATGAACGACTTTCAAGCGATCAATGCCAATAATGTTGTCAAATTCATTCAGCACACCATCAAAATCGTTTACAACATTATATCCCCCATCATGGATATGACAGGTATCAAGACAAATTGACAATTTTTCATTATGGGTGACCCCATCAATAATTTTGGCCAGTTCATCAAACGTGCGTCCAATTTCCGACCCCTTACCAGCCATCGTTTCAAGTGCGATCTGAACTTCTTTATCTTTTTCCAGCACTTCGTTTAAGCCTTCAATAATTTTCTCAATGCCTTTGTCAGCACCGGCCCCAACGTGTGAACCAGGGTGCAGCACAATTTGCTTGGCACCAATGGCGTCCGTCCGGTCAATTTCGTTTCTTAAAAAGTCAACACCTAATTCAAAAATTTCGGGTTTAGTCGTGTTGCCAATATTGATAATGTACGGCGCGTGCACGACGACATCAACAATACCGTTCTCAGTCATATGCTCCCTGCCGGCTTCAATATTCAATTCTTCAATTGGCTTTCGCCTTGTATTCTGCGGTGCGCCAGTATAAATCATAAAGACGTTGGAACCGTATGAAGCAGCTTGTTCACTGGAACCTTTCAGCATTTTTTTCCCGCTCATTGACACATGTGAACCAATTTTTAACATATCCTCACCCCAGTATTATTTTCGTTTCTTTTTAGACTTTTGATTCATTTGTTTTTTGATTTTTTCCTGTTGCTCCTTCATTTTTTTCTTGTACCCCGGTTTTACTTTTTTGGCTTTCTTAACTCGTTTCCATGCTTCAGAATCAGCATTGTTCGTTGTCTTTCTGCGGCGATTGCGCTCATTCCATGATTTGGTTTCTTTCCATTCACCATGTTTTACATCCCAAAATGTAAATATCAGACCTTTTTGCTGTAATGTCTCAATCAAGCGGACATCATGCTCGTCATATAAACTGATGACCGTCCCTTCCATCCCGGCCCGTGCAGTCCTTCCCGAACGGTGTACGTAAAAGTCTTCTTCTTTCGGCAATTGGGCGTTAATGACATGGCTGACACCTTTAATATCTATTCCCCGTGAAGCAAGATCAGTCGCCACAATGTACTGATAACGCAGATTTTGAATCTCTTTCAGTGTTCTTTTTCTTTCCCTGGGAGACAAACCGCCATGAATAATCCCTACTTCAAGACCTTTTTGCTGCAATGAAGACGCTAATGTGTCAGCAGCTTCTTTTCCATTCGCAAAAATAATGGCTAAATAAGGTTGTATCGCTTTGGAAATTTCCACGATAACATCAGCGTCCTCACGGTGTTTGAGCGGGATTAAACGGTGCTCCAGCTTCTCAGGTGATAATTGGTCATCAATTTTAACGTGCAGCGGATTTTCAAGATACTTTCGGTAAAAATGTTCCAGCTGCTCCGGTATCGTTGCAGAAAAGGCAAGGATTTGAATATCGTTTTTTGACCGGACAAGTAATTGATCGACATCGTGAATAAAACCCAGCTCAAGCATGAGATCGGCCTCATCAATAACAAAGGCAGATGCGCCGTAAATTGAAATGGTCCCTTCCTTCACCAAGTCGAGGATGCGTCCAGGTGTACCGACAATGAAATGCGGCGGCGTCTTCAATTTCGCCATCATTTTTTGCCTGTCCGTCCCCCCGACAAGCAATTTGGCATTCAACGATCCACTCATACCGGCATAATCAATTATCTTTTTGACCTCATCATAAATCTGCATAGCCAGTTCACGCGTCGGGGCTGTGATCACAAATTGGATTTCATGATTATTCACGTCAATCTGGTTGAATAAAGGCAATAGGTATGCATGCGTCTTGCCTGAACCCGTTTGTGATTGTCCGATAACGCTTGTCCCTTTTAACACAGCCGGTATAACTTGACTTTGAATGGGTGTCGGTTCATAAAAATTTAATCGTTCAACAACCTTTTTGATAGCTGGTCGAAACGAAAATTCGTCAAAGTGTTTAGCCATCATGCCTGACTCCTTTTAAATGCTGCAAAATATTATTTTTTGTGAGGTGCAGCGGTATTATAAACTTATGCTGTATTAAATAAATTGAAATGGTTCAGTATTCGCGTTGGAAACAATAATTTCCAATTCCTCGTTTGCGAAATAATCGTCAAGATATGATTTGGTGTATCCTTTCATCACCTTTTCAACATAGTGACCGGGATCAATAACAGATAGCCCCATAGCTTGCGCATCCTGAGCAGTGTGAAAGGTCATATCCCCGGTAATATAGACATCCGCACCCATTTGTTTAGCTTGATGAATGTATTTTTCGCCACTGCCGCCCAATACAGCAACCTTTTTGACTTCTTTGGACAAATCGCCCGTAACCCGGACATTTGGAACACTGAAGGCCGTTTTTATTTTCTCACATAATGCTTTTAGACTCATCTTATCAGCTAACGTACCAATGCGGCCAATTCCATACGCTGTCCCGCTGTTCTCCACCGGATAAATATCATAAGCTGCTTCTTCATAAGGGTGTGCAGCTGTCATGGCTTCCAGTACCGATGACAAACGTGATGCTGGCAAAATGGTCTCAATTTTAACCTCATCCACGAAGGCCACTTCCCCTTGTGAGCCTATATATGGATCTGTTCCTTCCAGCGGTTTAAACGTCCCCTGGCCCGGTGACTGAAATGTACAATGACTGTAATCCCCGATATGACCTGCTCCTTTTTCGCTCATGGCATCTCTCACTTGTTCAGCATGTGACCGGGGAACGAACACAGCCAGTTTGACCAATTTATCCGTATGGCTGATATCCAGGATGTTGCGATTTTCGATGTCCAGCTGATCACACAGCATATCGTTAACACCGCCATTTGCTGCATCCAAATTTGTATGAGCGGCATAGACCGAAATGTCATGCTGCAGCAGTTTTTGGATAATCCGTCCTTTGGCTGTATCCACATTCACTTGTTTCATGGATTTAAATAGTAATGGGTGATGAGCAATGATTAAATCAACATCATGTTCGATTGCTTCATCAACTGTCGCTTCCATAACATCCAATGTCACCATTACTTTTTTGACAGGCTTATGGAAAGATCCGATCTGCAGGCCAACATTATCCCAGTCATAAGCCAAATATTTTGGAGCCCACGTTTCCATTGCCTTGAAGATATCCGTATTACGAATTGTCATCATTTAAAACCTCCTCTATCCAAGCCACCTCTTTTGTAAAAGCTGCTATTTTAATTTCATCCGGTACATTGGCATTCTTAATCTGTTCTACTGTCCGTTTTCGTTTATTACGTTCATGCTGCCATTTCCGATAAAAAAGATCCGATTTTTGTTTCAGTAAATACGGGCCAAATAACAATTGCTTTTCATTCAGAGGCTTTGTTACATTTTTTCTATCAGCCACGATGATTTCATAAATATGCCCATTTTCCTCAACCATTGCCTCATCCACAATCGTATAACCATGGCTGTAAAACCAATGGCGCACACTGCATTCATCAATATTGGGCTGGGCAATAATCCGTTCAACACTGCTGAGACGGTCTTTTCCCTCATCAAGGATCGTTTTGATCAGGGACCCGCCCATACCTGCTATCACGATCAAATTAACTTCTCCATCCTGTAAAACCTCTAATCCATTCCCTAAGCGCACTTCTATCCTGTCTGACAAGTCAAAACGGGCAACAGTTTCCTGAGCACGTTGGAAAGGCCCCTCATTCACTTCACCAGCTATCGCATGTGCCGATTGATCATGCAGACACACATAACAGGGAAGGTATGCATGGTCCGAACCAATATCCGCGAACTTTAGGCCTTGTGGTATAAATAAAGCTATTTTTTCCAGGCGACTGGAAATTTTAAAATTGTTGTTTATCCTCATCCCCTTATGTAACCATACTCCTTTAAAGTGAAATCTGATTGGTCGGGTGCTTTATCCCCCGGAGGAACAAATACTAAGAATTAGGCACCATATTGTAACGTCTATATGTACCTGCAATGTTCAGGCCTGAACAGAATCGTACATTTACGGGCAGTTAGCCGTCGTATTTTGGCTGGTTACTGTTCGTTCTTGCAGCGTAGTAAAATAGTATAAAAGAGTAAGCCTGCTGTCTATCCAGTAAGCTTACTCTTTTAGCATTAACATTGATCATAATCCCTTATTACTGTTGCTCGGAAAGCCATTGTGCTACAGCTTCAGCATCATCACCCTGAACCAGTCCCCCTGGCATTTGTGGTGGAAATCCATCCGCAATAATTTGCTTAATTTCATCCTTGGAATACTTGCTTCCGATAGTATCCAGGGCAGGTCCTGCAGCGCCCGATAAGTCTTGTCCATGACAGCTTGCACAGTTACTTTGGTAAACTTCTTCCCCGTTGGCAGCCGTTTCACCTCCGCTGGAGTCGCCACCACCATCGGATTGGCCTTCCTGCTGTTCACTCTGCTCCTCGCCACTTTCTTCTTCCTGGATAGCTTCCTGTTGGTTTAAACCGACAAATGATATAACGATAACTAACAGTATTCCTATACCAGCTATTAAAGCGTAAGGTATGACCGGGTTTTTACTCAATTGCAGTTCCTCCTTATGTATATTCCTTTTCTGTGTTTGATTGCATACCTGAATTTATTTTACTTGAAAAATCATTTAGATTAAAGGAAAAAGATGTGACAAATTATAAAACAAGAAATAATAAAGCCTTTTTTTCATGATCAATCGTTATAAACAATCCGTCTTTTCAGAGTTATCATATCCTACTGAAAATATGTATAGCAGCCATTGCACACGGAAAATTGTGTTCAATGACTGGCATACGTTATTCCAAAAAATCTTTCAACCGTTTACTCCGGCTAGGGTGTCTTAGTTTACGCAATGCTTTTGCTTCAATCTGACGAATTCTTTCCCTGGTTACACCGAATACTTTGCCCACTTCCTCCAATGTTCTGGTCCTGCCGTCATCAAGACCAAAACGCAGGCGCAATACATTCTCTTCACGATCGGTAAGTGTATCCAGAACATCTTCCAATTGCTCTTTCAATAACTCGTACGATGCATGGTCAGATGGCGAGACAGCTTCCTGATCCTCGATAAAATCACCCAGATGTGAATCATCTTCTTCACCAATTGGGGTTTCAAGTGAAACAGGTTCCTGTGCTATTTTTAAAATTTCACGAACTTTATCAGGTGACAGCTCCATTTCTTTTCCGATTTCTTCAGGGGTCGGCTCTCTGCCAAGGTCCTGAAGCAATTGCCGCTGGACACGGATCAGCTTGTTTATTGTTTCAACCATATGAACCGGTATCCGGATGGTACGGGCCTGGTCGGCAATGGCTCGTGTAATGGCCTGACGAATCCACCATGTGGCATACGTGCTGAACTTAAAGCCTTTCCGGTAATCAAACTTTTCGACCGCTTTAATTAAGCCCATGTTTCCTTCCTGAATCAAATCAAGGAACAGCATTCCCCGGCCGACATAACGTTTAGCGATACTGACAACCAGGCGCAAGTTCGCTTCTGATAATCGTCTTTTAGCTTCCTCATCACCATTTTCGATTCGGGTTGCCAATTCAATTTCTTCAGCTGCTGATAATAAATCCACCCTGCCGATTTCCTTCAGATACATACGGACAGGATCATTTATTTTGATGCCAAGCGGGACACTGAGATCGTTAAGGTCAAACTCTTCCTCTTTAGCAATCTCCTGCATCTTAGGATCTTCCTCGGAATCCCCGATCACTTCCACACCTTGTTCTGTCAGGTACTCATAAAATTCATCCATCTGCTCTGAATCAATTGCAAAACCCGACAGACGGTCAGCAACTTCTTCATAAGCCAGGACACCGCGTTTCTTACCCATCTCAAGCAGTTGGTCTTTTGCCTGATCCAGTGTCTGTTCAGTGTTATTTTCTTTTGTTTGTGAAGGCTTATTTTCGGCCATGAGTCCCCCTCCTTCCAACTACAGTCAATTTATGTTTTTCCATTGTTTTTGGAGTTCAATGATTTGCATTGCGATTCCAGCTGCTTTTATCGGATCATTTTGCTGTTCAGCGAGTCTCTGTTCCTCTTTCAATGATTGGATGTCTTCCTTATTGCTGTTTTCAGCACGAATCATACGAATGTAATCATTGATTTCTTCATTTGATATATTTTCATGCACAGGCATCATTGCAATATCCGTTACCAGTTGCTTCAGCCGGTTATCCGACAACATTTCAACAAACTGACTGACATCAGCTTGCTGATGTTCTTCATAGAAAGCGTATAAATGCGTCGCAATCACCTTATGTTCATCAATATTAAAGGCCGCACCTATTTCCTCCTGCACTTTATCAGTAATGGACGCATCTTGCAACATATATGCAAGAAGCTGCCTTTCTGCATTATGAAAAGCCGGCAATAATTTTTTTGTATAATGATTGTGATCAGATGCCTTATTAGTATATCTGTTCCGATTTATCTTATCCTTAACAAGCCCCATCTTTTCACGGTTAGCCTGAATTTCCTGCAATAATGAATCCATTGATACATTATATGAATCACTTACCTCTTTTAAATAATATTCCCGTTCGACAGAGCTCTCAATCCTTGCAAGGTATTGCAATAATTTTTCAATATATTGAATGCGATCCCCTTCCAGACTAAGATTATAGTCCTTTTTCAGATACCTCATGTAAAAGCTTGTAAAGGTCATACTCGATTTGATAACCTGATTATGAAATGCTTCAGCACCATATTCGGTTATAAAATCATCAGGATCCATATTGTCACGCAAATTGGCTATCTTAACATGACAACCCGCCTTTTGCAACAATAAAGCAGCTTTATACGCTGCTTCAGTACCTGCTTCATCAGCGTCATAGCAAATGATAACTGTATCAACATACCTTCTGAGAAGCCTTGCTTGTGTTTCCGTCAAAGATGTCCCGAGGGTGGCAACAGCATTCTTTACGCCGGCCTGATAAGCAGATATGACATCCATATAGCCTTCGAATAAAACAGCCTCACTTTGTTTGCGGATATGTTTTTTAGCTAAATCAAAATTGTAAAGAATCTTCCCTTTTTGGAACAATTCACTTTCGGGACTGTTCAGGTATTTAGGCTCCTGACCCGAAATGGTCCGGCCTCCAAAGGCAATGATTTTTCCAAGGTGATTGCGAATCGGAAACATGACTCTTCCCCGGAACTTGTCTGTTATCGTATTGTCATCATTTAGTGACAACAGGCCAGCTTTGACAAGAATCTGCTGATGAAATCCTTTTTTTTGCAGAAATTCTGCCGTGAAATCCTTAACGTTTGGCGCAAAACCCAGCTGGAACACATCGATGGTTTCATCCGTTATACCACGGTCTCTAAAGTACTGATAGCCTTCTTTTCCGTCTTTTGTATAACGCAGAAGATGATGATAAAGTTTGGCAATCCACTCGGAAGCGGAAAGTATGCTTTGATTTTCCTGTGAAATAGATGATTTTTGCCGCTGATCGATTACCGGCAAATTAACACCACTTCTGTCCGCAAGAAATCTTAGCGCTTCATAAAATGTATACTGTTCCATTTCCATTATAAATGTCAATACATTTCCACCTTTTCCGCATCCGAAACAGTGAAAAATCTGTTTCTCCTGAGTCACGGAAAAAGATGGCGTCTTTTCGCCATGGAACGGACAAAGGCCAAAATAATTCCGACCTTGTTTTTTCAGTTGGACATACTCGCCGATGACATCAACGATATCATTCGACTTGCGTACTTCCTCGATGACATCTTCAGATACCTGTCCAGGCATATTTACCACCATGCCTTTACATTTCGATATTCATTGAGAAAATCCTTCATTATTCGACAAACTTTTTGTTTCAGTCGTAAAAAATTCCTTCCATTGTCGAAAAATCTCAATTACAAGCCCAAAACCTTGTTGTTTTAGGACCGCAAGATCATACGCTAGAAGGACTTTTCGCTCACTGTATTATTGTACCTCCTGAAGCACTTGTGTAAACATATTTAGCTCACGGTGCTTTTAATACTTGTATTCTACATAAAGAATCACTATTCCTTCTTAAATCGCAATGTTTTATTTTTCAGAATATATCTGAGCGTGTACTGTTGTCTGTTAGTATATTTTTACACAAAAAATAATTATAATACAAAATGATTAAAAATGCTATAGTAAAATTGTAAGAACCAGCAGATATACATCAATTTTCACACGGCTGACAACTTCAGATGAATCATATACAACCAAAAAACATCCCGCCAGATGCAGAATGTTTTCAAAAGATTGGTGGTTTCAGCTGTCCTTAAATGTCCGATTTGGTTCGGGCCTGTACGAAGCAAGTCACAAAGGCGTTACAACAGGAGAAGGAATCCCCGATTCGGTTCAACTAGCATTCAGTGGGGAAAAACGCCCCACTGAATGCAGTTTCACTTTATCATGCGCATGATGGTGTTTGCTGTTTCTTCAACTGCTTTATGGGATACGTCGACTACGCGGCATCCGATTTTTTCTACGACTTCATCGAAATATTGCAGTTCCTGCTGAATCCGTTCCATATTGGCATACGTTGCCTGGTCACCTAATCCGAGTGCTTTGAGCCGTTCTTTTCGAATGTCATTTAATTTCGCAGCACTTATCCGTAATCCAATGCACTTATCGGGATTGATGTCAAACAACTCTTCAGGAGGATCAACTTCCGGTACGATTGGAACATTGGCAACCTTCAGCCGTTTGTGGGCTAAGTACTGTGATAATGGCGTCTTGGAGGTACGCGAAACGCCAATCAAAATAATATCGGCACGTGCAATTCCACGCGGATCCCTGCCATCGTCATATTTTACGGCGAATTCAATTGCTTCCACACGCTTGAAATAATCCTCATCCAATTGATGAACCAGCCCGGGCTCCAAACGGGGATCACTATTAAAAGAGCGTTTCATGGCATCCATCATCGGCCCCATAATATCGATTGCCTCTATATTCATGGCATTTGCCTGTTCATTGACATATGACCGAAGCTCAGGATCCACCAGTGTAAAACCAATAACCCCTTCTTTTTCCGCCGCCAGCTGCAATGTTTCATCAATCGTCTCTTTATCCTCCACATATGGCACCCGCTGAATTTTATATTCCCCATTATTGAATTGGCTTAACCCCGCTTTGATTACTAACTCCGCCGTTTCACCCACTGAGTCGGAGAGAACGTAAACAAGTGGTTTATCGTGCATGGTTAATGCCCTCCCTTATAATCGCTTATCCGTAATCAGTTCAACGAATACTTTTGTAATGGTTGTTTTTGTAATACGCCCGACAATCTCAAAACCTTTTTCTGATTCTTTCAGGACCGGTAAGCCATCAATTTGTTTATCAATCAGTTTTTTAGCCGCATCAATCAGCAGATCGTTCCGGTAGCAGACTGTAATGTTAGGCATTCTCGTCATGATAATATGTACCGGAATGGCATCTAAATCCTGATTTCCGATACTTGCCCGCAATAAATCTTTCCGTGATAAAACACCGGTTAACACCGAATGCTGATCGACAACAAACAACGTCCCTACATCTTCAAGAAACATCGTGGAAATGGCGTCATATACAGATGCATCCTCTTTTACGACAATTGGTACAGACTGATATTCATACACCTTATACTTTTTAATCTTCTCAGTCAGCAATTCCGTTCCTGTCTTGCCTGTATAAAAATAACCAACCCGCGGTCTGGCCTCAAGGAAACCTGCCATTGTCAAAATGGCTAAATCCGGACGTAATGTCGCCCTTGTTAAGTTCAATTGCTCGGCAATATTTTCACCGGTTATCGGTCCATTTTCTTTCACGATTTCAATAATTTGTTCTTGTCTATTCGATAATTCCACTTTTTCACCACCTGCTTGCTTGTCAAATGTGTCATACTGTTTCCCAATATTATACACGCTTCACAGTGAAAAAGGAAATAATGCCATCCTAAAAATGCTGTTTCCACTCAATTGCCGACAAATCTGCGTAATCATATATTGAAGCTGCAATATGATTAATCAGTGCCAGCCGGTTATGGCGAATGGATGCATCATCAGCCATCACCATATTATGATCAAAGAATTCATGAATAGGCTGCGAAAGTTTTCCTAACTGACGTAATGCTTCCCCGGCTGCCTGTTTTTTATTTGCACGGTCATAACTTTTCTTAACGGTCAAATAAGTTTCATACAGTTTTTCTTCAGAATCTGTTTCAAAAACGGACCGACTGACTGTCGTTTGATCAGTTTTACCAGCAAGGTTCAATACCCGGACAAGGGCCTCCTGTACCGGCTTGAATTCTGGATTATTCCGCTCTTGTGATAAGTTTTCAGCTTTTGCCACCATATATGGAATCACACCAATTCCGTTATATAGCACAGCCTGAATAACATCCGCTTCAATCGCTGACTCCTTCAACAGATATGTGAAACGGTGACTGAAAAATTGCTCGATTTCTGCTCTTGCCTTTTCTTTCGCCGCTGATTCAAGATCCAAATTGCCATACTGCTGTTCCGCCAATCTGATTAACGAGTCAACGGTTATATGCCAGTTGTATGTTTTAAGTATTTTTAAAACACCGGTTGCCTGTCTCCTCAGCCCATAAGGATCCTGGGAACCGCTTGGGATCAACCCCGTCGCAATACATCCGACAATCGTATCCAGTTTATCCGCAACACTGACGATCGCACCTTCAGCAGTCTCCGGCAATTGCCCATCTGCCTGAACAGGCATATAGTGTTCTGCAACAGCCCGAGCAACGGCTTGTTTCTCTCCTGCATTGCGTGCATACGTTTCACCGATGATCCCTTGCAGGTTTGTAAATTCATTGACCATGTTTGTCGGCAAATCAAACTTGCATATTTCAGCTGCTCTAACCGTATTTCGCTGGGTTTCTTGATCAAGGTCGAGCCATTGTGAAAGTTCTTGTGTTATGGCTGTGATCCGTCTGACTTTATCCCCAATTGTTCCAAGTTTTTCCTGAAATACAATCCGTTCCAGTTTTTCCAAATAATAATCAATTGACTGTTTCTGATCCTCTTCAAAAAAGAACTGTGCATCCGATAACCTTGCCCGCAGCACTTTTTCATTTCCCCTGACAACCGTTCCAAGTGCGTAATCGTCCCCGTTTCGCACACCGACAAAGTATGGGAGTAATTCACCATTCTTTGATTTGACAGGGAAATAACGCTGATGTTCTTTCATTGACGTTATCAGGACATCAGGCGGCAACTTCAGATAGGATTGATCAAATGAACCGACAAAAACGGTTGGATATTCAACAAGGTTGCACACTTCCTGCAGCAATGGTTCATCTTCCGGAATTTTAAAGCCGTACGCAGTTTCAGCTCTTTCAAGGCCATCCTTAATTATTTGCCTGCGTTTTTCCGAATTGACAATGACATACTCATTTTCCAGGGTGTGTTCATAATCGGCCGGTACCGTTAACGTCACCATTTCCCCTAAAAAACGATGACCATAAGTCAGGTTGTCACTTTTGACACCGGCAACTTCAAATGGAATAACTTCGTTGCCGAATAACGCCGCAATCCACCGGACAGGACGTGCATAACGCAATGACTGTTCAGCCCAGCGCATGTTTTTCGGAAATTGAATGGACGTCACAATGTCACCGAACGCCGGCAATAATTCATGCGTCGATTTGCCAATGATCTGCTTTTTGACAAAAATATACGTCTTACCTTTGACATCTTTCGTATAAATATCATCGACGGTTTTTCCCTGTCCTTTTGTGAAGCCGGCTGCCGCCTTTGTCCAATTCCCATCCTCATCTTGTGCGATTGTTAATGCCGGTCCTTTTACTTCTTCCTCCAATGACGTCTGTTCTTCGGCAGCGTCTTTGACGAGTACCGCCAGTCTTCTAGGCGTTGAAAAAGATTCAATGGAACTGAACGAAATACGCGAATTATTAAACCAGTCTTTTGTTTTATTCAGCAGCTGTTTTTCTGCGTCATTCACAAATCGTGCTGGAAGTTCTTCAAGTCCAATCTCCACTAATATATCTTTCGCCATTATTCTGCCTCCTTCTTCAGCATTGGAAAACCTAACCGTTCCCTTTCCGCTACATATGCTTTGGAAATACGTCTGGCCAGGCTGCGGATCCTAGAAATATACCCTGTCCGTTCAGTTACTGAAATAACGCCTTTTGCATCAAGCAAATTAAACGTATGAGAGCATTTTAGTACATAATCATATGCCGGAAAGACCAGTCCTTTTTCCATTGTGATCCTTGCTTCGTTCTCATACATCGTGAATAGCTGAAAGAGCATATCTATGTCAGATTCCTCAAACGTATATTTGGAATGTTCATATTCCGGCTGAAAAAAAATATCATTTACGCTGACACCATCTGTCCACTCCAAATCAAAGACGTTTTCTTTATCCTGAATATAGGATGCCAGTCGTTCAATGCCATACGTCAGCTCAACTGATACGGGACTCGCTTCAAGCCCGCCGATTTGCTGAAAATAGGTAAATTGGGTAATCTCCATGCCATCCAGCCATACTTCCCATCCCAGTCCAGCAGCACCAAGGGTCGGATTTTCCCAATTATCCTCGACAAAGCGGATATCATGCTCCAGTGGATTAATGCCCAGTGCTTTCAATGAATCCAAGTACAAATCCTGGATATTATCCGGTGATGGTTTCATGATGACTTGAAATTGATGGTGCTGGTACAGACGGTTCGGATTCTGACCGTATCTGCCATCAGCAGGACGCCGTGATGGTTCAACATATGCCACATTCCATGGTTCCGGGCCAAGACTTCTGAGCAGCGTCATTGGCGACATGGTTCCTGCCCCTTTTTCCACATCATACGCCTGCATTAGGATACAATTTTGATCTGACCAATGTTTTTGCAGTGTTAAAATCATTTCCTGAATTGTCATGATTACAACATCCTCCATTCCAAACTTTTGAGGGATCTGAACCGTCAATTCCCCGAAATCGAAGAAAAGATTACAGAGCCTTAAGATACTCAGGTTTAGTCACGTCTTATAATGAGTACTGAAGTTTTTTCCTTAGAATGCTTTGAGCGTTGGAAACAAAAACCCCCGTCCCTATGTCAGACTGACCGACATAGGGACGGGGGTTAATCCGCGGTTCCACCCTATTTGCTCTCTTTTCACTAGAGCCGCTTTATCATCATTGTTCAGGAGCGCCATTCCTTATACCCCGTTATCCGGCTTCCACCATCCCGGACTCGCTCGAAACAGGGGTAATAAGTACTCCTCTCCATCGTCACAATGCTTGAATCTGTTAAAATTATGTACAGAAATATTACGACATAGCTCCTTTATTGTCAAGGAAATAATCTACTCCAGCTTATCCAATTGCTTCAGAAATCGCTTCGATTTGAGATAGTATCCTCCGTATTGATCGTAATAGGCATCCAAAATATCACGCAGCAACTTTTTGTTTCCTGGTTTTACCGATATGGTGCCAACCCGCTCCAATTCAACTTCAGAAAATACATGGAACAAACGGGCAAGGTTATTCAGCAGCGCAATTGAATTCGGGTCTATATGTTTACACTCTGGACAAAGCAAACCGCCTTCTGCTATTGAAAAAGCAAAGGGTTCGTTTTTGCTGCCGCAATTTACACATTTGTCAACGGTCGGTGCAAAACCGCCTTTCTTAAACAGTTTTAATTCATACATCATGATTGGGATATCAGCATCTTCATGTTCGGCTATCCAATTCAATGTCTGGTAGAGCTGATTAAAAACATATTGGTCAGGCGAATGGGAGTCTGTCAGCTTATCAGTCATCTCAACGATATAGGATGCATATGCTGTTTTGATAATATCTTCCCTGATACGGCGCAGTGAATCAATAACATCACCTTGCTGTATGGTGCTCAGTCCGGAATTCAGATAGACAAAATAATCTCCAAAGATGAATGGCTGCGTTACTGCAGCCATTCTGCTTTTTGGTTTTTTTGCACCTTTGGCTATTGCAGAAATTTTTCCTGCTTTATTACTGAATATCGTAACAATTTTGTGCGATTCACCATAATCCTGTGTTTTCATGACAATACCCTGCATTTTTTCGAGCAAACAGTATCACCTTCTTGATGATTGACTATGATTTTGTGTTCAGGGAAGTCCTCTTATCATTCTGTCGATTATTGTTTTGTTCAATTGATTCCCTTTTTTCCAGTTCTTTAAATAACAAATAGGTTTCAATGTTCCCTGTTTGACTGAATAATTTCCAGGTAAAGTCGATCACAAGAAACCCCGCCTTTCATAATGTGTTCACTATTAGATTTTCCATAGGCGCTGAATCAATGAGTTTTAAAATTTACCATGTTTAATATTCATCACTCCGGAAACCGAATTCATGAAGCTGAGACTGCCTGTTGCGCCAATCTTCCCGGACTTTTACCCAAAGATCAAGATAAACCTTGGAACCGAGCAGTGCTTCAATATCGCTTCGGGCTTTTTTGCCGATATTTTTCAGCATCGTGCCTTGTTTGCCAATTATAATCCCTTTTTGTGTATGACGTTCGGTCACGATCGTTGCCTGGATAAAAACAGTATTTGATGGTCTTTCTTCCATATTCTCAAGCACGACTGCAATTGAGTGGGGCACTTCTTCCCTGGTAAATGCCAGCACCTTTTCACGTATCAATTCACTGATAATGAACCGCTCGGGTTGATCGGTCACATGATCTTCAGGATAGTATTGCGGTCCTTCTGGAATATGCTTTTTCAATTCATCGACCAAATGGGTCAGATTACTCCCTTGCAGTGCAGAAATAGGGATTATTTCCTCAAAATCGCATTTATCCTTGTAATGATCAATCAGAGGCAATAATGCGTCGGGATGTACCAAGTCAATTTTATTGATGACTAAAAAAACCGGTCGCTTGACTTGCTGCAGACGATCCAATATGTATTGATCCCCTTTGCCATAACCTTCTTTGGCATTGACCATAAACAGCACGGCATCCACTTCATTTAAAGTATTTTCCGCTACCTTGACCATGAAATCACCCAAACGGTGCTTTGGTTTATGAATGCCGGGTGTATCGATGAATACAAGTTGTGTATCATCCGTCGTAAGCACACCTTGTATTCGATTTCGTGTTGTTTGTGCTTTATCACTCATGATGGCTATTTTTTGTCCGATCATCTTATTCATAAAGGTTGATTTACCGACATTTGGCCTGCCAATAATGGCAATAAAGCCTGATTTGAAATTGTCTGCCATGTTGTATCCTCCGAGATGTGATTTAACTTATGATTTCTAGTGATATTTTTTATCATACTATAAAATCAAGCAGGTTTCATTCGATTGGACAAAACCTTTGAAAAGAACTGTTTTTCCAACATAACGTGACAAAAAACGTTTTGTATAACCATTAAAGTAATGAATCGAATTCAGGAATAAAAACGATCAGTCCGATAACAGCAGCAATGATTGCAGATACCAGGACAGCACCTGCTGCAATATCCTTGATCATTTTTGCAGACGGATGTATATCCGGTTTTAAATAATCCAGCATTTTTTCAATCGCGGTATTCAGCATTTCAGTGATTAAAACTAATCCGATCGCAAATATGATCATTAACCACTTTATAATCGCTAAACGGAATACGAGACCAGCCAGTATGACACCGAAAGCTATCACAAGATGGATCCTGAAATTTCTTTCTGTCCTGATAACTGACTTGAGGCCGTTACATGCATGTGTAAAACCAAACAATGACTTGCCTTGTTTATCGTCCAATGCCAAATTCACCTAATATAGCTTCCTGTTTCCCGAACATTTCTGCTTCGTCTGTCTGATTCATATGATCGTAACCGAGGAGATGAAGAAAGCCATGAACAGTCAGAAAGCTTAATTCCCTTTCCAAAGAATGACCAAATTCTTCCGCTTGTTCTTTCGCCTTATCAACAGAAATGACAATGTCACCCAGAACGAGCGGAAGGTCTTCACCGACAATATCCATCTCGTTACTCACTTTTTCCTGCATCGCAAACGAGATGACATCGGTTGGTCTGTCTTGCTGGCGATAGTTCCGATTAATTTCTTTGATTTCCTGATTACTTACAAATGTTACTGAAAGTTCGGCCTGACTGGCAACTGTTTCTTTTTCTGCCGTAAACATAAGCAGACGCTGCAGCAAATCAATGTAATCGGCAGGTACAGATTTTGTCTGATCATGAAAATCAATATGCATTATTTAGCCTCCTTGATAGGATATTGAATTCTGGAATGAAAGAACCCTTTCAATGTTTCACAAATGGTCCGATGCACTTCATCCAGTTCTTTTAATGTAAGCGGACATTCATTCAATTGCCCATCCATTAGACGATCGTTTACAATTGATGCGACAATCTCCTCAATTTTATCCTCTGTGGGTTCCGTTAACGATCTGACAGCTGCCTCTACAGAATCACAAATACAAATGAGAGCCGCCTCCTTTGTCTGCGGTTTTGGTCCAGGATACCTGAAAGCTTCTTCTTTAGTAAGTTTATTTTTTTCCCGTTCTTTATGATAAAAATATTTGAGCAGTGTTGTGCCGTGATGCTGCATGGCAATATCAACAATCTCTTTTGGCATTTTATGGTCTTTTAAGATCCTGGCTCCATCGTACGGATGGCTGATAATAATGTCTGCACTCTGATAGGGATCCAAAACATCGTGCGGGTTTTTGATGGCCATCTGATTTTCAATAAAGTAGTGCGGTGCGATACTTTTTCCAACATCATGATAATAAGCCCCAACCCGTGCCAGCAGTCCATTTGCCCCAATTGCTTCACATGCTGTTTCACTAAGGTTCGCCACCATTACCGAATGATGATATGTCCCGGGCGCTTCAGTCAGTATTTTCCGGAGCAAAGGGTGATTGGGTTTTGCAAGTGAGAGCAATTTATAATCTGATAGTATTCCCAATCCGGTCTCAAAAAACGGTAAGAGGCCAATTGTCAGTACCACCGATAAAAATGCTGCAATCACGCCATAACCTGACGGCTGTAAGAAGTCTGTCCAGGCATATTTTTCAATGGAGAGGAATAAAAATAGCAGTATAGTTATAATATTAATGACAGCCATCCCGAAACCCGCTTTTAAGACAGCAAGACGATCCTTTACATTGCCAATAAAAATGATTCCGGCAATCTGTGAAAACAGGAAATAAAGACCTGCTTCGACATTGAGCGAACCGGGGATCTGCCCATTAAAAATGATACTTCCCAGAATCGCATAAACAATAGACAGCACAACCGCAAGCCTCTCATCAAGCAATTGCTTCACCAGCAGAGCTCCCACAGCCACCGGTACAGCAAAAAATAACTGGTTGACAGAGGTTGTATACAGACTGGCGATTTTCATAAGTGCCATAACAATCAAACTGATTAAAAATATGGCAGCCAGTTTCTTTTTGTCCAGCCCATCATGTTTAGCCAGAATATTCAGCTCATAAATAAGGACAATCATGATGAGAAATATCAGAAGCGCTAACCCAATAACGGGAAACATATTCAGCTGATTATCCAAAACACCAACAAGTTCCAATTCCTCATAAATTTCGTTTGTAATGGTCTCCCCTTCCCTGACAATCACTTCACCTGCCCGGATAACAACAGGATCTATATTGTTGGCCGCCTCTTTACGGGCTTCTGCTGTTTTTTCAGCATCGAAAAAAGAATTTTCGGCCACCGCAAATTCAGCCAACCCGGTCAATGCTGTTTTCATCTCTTGACTCAAATCTGTAAATTGAATACTTTGATTCACGTCAGATTGTGCACGCTGAATATTTTCAGCCCTGATTCCATCTTCCATCACATTATTCACGGAACTGACAAGCAGTTCCCTAGCCCTCTCGAGTTCCTCAGGCTCAGCATTCAACAGTTCGTTCAATACACCATCGTTGATAGATTCTGTTATTTCCGGCGATAACAACTGCTTTAACCGGTCTAACTTATTCCGGGGTTCTGCTTTGTCATTTGTATTTTCGTTTGCGGGTTCCGGTTCATGATGCTGATTTCCAGTCTGATTCAACATTGTGACGGCATCAAACACTTCTTCAATATACGCAATACGTTCTTCGGTTATTTCACTGGAAATATTAAACCGATCTTCAACAGATTGAACAGCCTTCCTGGTTTTCCGCTCAGTTTCCTGTTCATTTTCGAGTGTCACGGGAGAACGGATTGTTTCATTAGCACTTGTGAACCGTTCAATATCGTATGTTTCACTCAAAACATTCGGGACGGTAACAAGGAAAACGAGAATACCAAAAAGCATGACCGTTAACAATATCATCATCCATTTGGTCCATATCGTTTTGATAAATGAGGCGATGTGATGAAGCCATTTCATTATGATCCCTCCCGCAACCGTAGACTAATATAGAAATAAGACCCGCTGTTCTCGGGGTCTTACACTTTCCTGTCCTTCACGTTGCTTTTTCATAGGCGCTAATGATCTTCTGTACTAACGGGTGCCGTACGACATCTGTTTCATTTAAGTGAATAAATGAAATACCATCCACATGTTTTAAAATCCGGCTCGCCACTTGCAACCCTGATTCTGAACCATTAGGCAGATCAATCTGGGTTATGTCACCATTAATAACCATTTTTGATCCAAATCCCAGCCGCGTTAAAAACATTTTCATTTGTTCAGGTGTGGTATTCTGGGCCTCATCCAAAATAACAAAAGCATCATCAAGTGTCCGTCCGCGCATATAGGCCAATGGTGCGATCTCAATTGTGTCACGCTCGATCAGCCTCAAGGTATGTTCGCTGCCAAACACATCATGCAATGCATCGTATAAAGGCCGTAAATACGGATCCACTTTTTCTTTTAAATCGCCGGGAAGGAATCCTAAACTTTCCCCGGCTTCGACTGCAGGACGGGTTAAAATGATTCGTTTGACTTCTCCGGTTTTCAGGGCATGCACTGCCATCACAACAGCAAGATATGTTTTACCGGTGCCAGCCGGGCCAATACCAAAGACAAGATCATCAGACTTGATGGCATCAATATAACACTTCTGTCCTAAGGTCTGGACACGAATCGGTTTTCCTTTTGCATTCTTGGTTATCTCATCCTCAAAGAGGGTTTCAAATTGGTTAATCTTCCCTTTTTCAGCCAAGTCAACCGCATAGACAACATCTCGCTCGGTAAGATCCAATCCCTTTCTAACAACCGATAATAAGGTCAACAGGATTTCTTCTGCCAATGCTATGCTTTTGTTACTGCCTGAAACACTTACTTGTTCGCCTCTGGTGACAATTGAAACATTCAGCAGCTCCTCAAGCTGTTTTAAATATTTATCATTTGTTCCAAATAAAGCCAAGGCTTCATTTGGTCCTTCAAGCTGTAACTCGATTGTTTTCAAGTTATTCGGCATAATCAATCTCCTTGGTCTATTGGTTCCTGTTTAACAATATTTTCTTCAACAGCTATATATAAGATTAATTTAACTTTACCATTCTCGGTAGTTTCTTGCAAAATATTTTCAGAAATTATATCTGCTTCAGGGCCCAGCCTTAACTGGAGTTCTTTTTTTGCCTGCCTGATTCCAATATCAACCGCTTCCGGCTTGCTTCGTTTCGTTTCCTGATAGCGCTTTTCCCTTAAAGTCGTTTCCATTAACGTTATCGGCAGTTTCCAGTTGAACAAATAAAGATCTTTTTCATAACGTTCGCGATGGATTTCACTGTACTCTGGTTCACCAAATCCCCAAACAGGAAATTCGAGGCCACCGATTTTTAAATGATATTTCGTTTCTGTATTGCCGGTCACATGCTCATGATTGGCTTTAAGTGGTATCGTAACTTCAGTTTCATACCACGTTTTCGCAGTAACTTCCCCTTCTGCAGCAATCAATTTGTACGTTTCGTCCTTTTTTTCATCATCCTCGTCACCTTCATTTTCGTTTGAAAATTGGATTTTGCCCGAAACAAGGACATCTCCGGGCTCGACAAAATCATTCACTTGTACCCTGGGTTGGCCCTTGGAAACATACATGTTTTCGATCACACCTTTTTTGGCTGCGACAAGGTTTCTTGGACCTTCAACTTCCTCCTCTTCGACGATTGTTTTCTCCACACCTTCCAGCACAAAGCTTGTCCCGTTTTGCTGAATGCCCACCCATAATAACTCGGGTATATCATTTATTAATCGCTGCTGAATGTCACTTGGTGAATCCAGGGTGAAAGCCCATGTACCCTGATGGATGCCATATTCTGTCAGCTGGTCACTTATTTTCTTTTCAATATCTTTTGGGACACCCGTTATTCTGACTTCCCAAATAATATTCGACAAGAAAAATATGAGCAGGATACTTAATAAAAGACCTGCAAGCAGTTCCCTCTTTCGAATGAAATGTCTGATCAGAAAAGGAAAGCCGCGTTTATTTGTAAACGTTAACTTGTAGTCAGTCCCGCGTCGTATCTTTTTTAAGTTAGAATAATCCTTTAATTTAATATTGCCGGCACAGACAGTTTCTGATTTTTTCTCGACGTTCCAAACGAGAATGTCCTGTTCGATACATTTTTGAAAAAATAATTCAGGCTGCCTGCCTTTTACTAAAACAGTTATATACCCTGTCACTGAAGAACCCTGTATATGTTTCATTTCTTCCTCCTAATATCGGATTAGTCTGGGATAAAGTGAAACTCATTCAACAGGGCGTTCTTCCCTGTTGAATGTTAGTTGAACCGAATCGGACATTTAGGGGCAGTTAGCCGCCGTCCTTTGGCGGATTACTGTCCGTTATATGTGGGATAAAGTGAAACTTCATTCAACAGGGCGTTCTTCCCTGTTGATGTTAGTTGAACC
>Ga0079226_10000996_pt1 | contig 21308 bp, 17 predicted proteins | sample Poulit2014_FD_76345 | JGI IMG/M metagenome (GOLD analysis project Ga0079226, IMG submission 76345) | Agricultural soil microbial communities from Georgia to study Nitrogen management - Poultry litter 2014 | ecosystem: Environmental > Terrestrial > Soil > Agricultural land | place: USA: Georgia... | reverse complement strand
TCCCCCTGGTCGTATTGGCCGTAGCCGGGTGGCTGGCTCATTCCACGCTCTCCTGCGTCGCTGGGTCGTGCTGACCGTACCGAATCACCGGCGTCCTGTGCACTCACGTCCGGATCGACGGTGGATCTGGTGCGGAATTGTCCCGTATGTAGTGCTTCGTTCCGCTCGAGTGAGACTACGACGTCACCATAGGTATCCCAACCGTGCTCTGCGATATGCCCCATGACCGCTTGTGCGAGTGTGGCGGTGACGTGTTGTTCGTCACCGGACATCCGGTGGTGATCCGTGGGGCTGAGGGAGACCACGTAACTGTTGTGTGCCAGTTGGTGACCGCCCGCCAACTCCCGAACGTTGTCCTCGCTCTCCCGCTCAAGGGCCTTGGCTACCTCCTGTGTGACGACGTTGCCGCCGAACAAGCGCGCGAACGCGTTCCCGACGATCCCTTCGAGGCGCCGGTCGAAACGTTGGACACGGTCCACTGCGCCGATGCCTCCTCACCGCACATCCGCACTTGCAGCACCACACCCCCGCATGCGGTGACTTGTTCGTGACTCCTCACCCTCGATCGTACCTGCGGTTGGCGATTTAGACACCAGGGCGACGCAGGTCCTTGTGCGAGGCCTGTTAGGCTGTGTGCGCTGACGCAGTCGCTCGGGCGAGTGGCGGAATGGCAGACGCGCACGGTTCAGGTCCGTGTGTCCGAGAGGACGTGAGGGTTCAACTCCCTCCTCGCCCACGTCGGGACCCGTGTGTGCAAGCACGCATGGGTTCGTTTTCTACTCTGGGGTCGGCTGTTTTCTCCGGTGGCACGCATTCTCGGTACCGGCCCGAAGTGTTAGTTATGTCGCATTTTCGGATGCGCCTGCGCTCTATCTCATGCGTAATACACTATCGATCGGTACATGTCGACCGGTGGGCGTGTGAGTTCCCGGCGGGGTGAGGGCCGGACAGGGAGCAGTAGCCGTGATTGGGCGCCTGAGACGGCGGCAACGCCGAATCCGGAGGACGCAGCGGCGTTGGAGCGCGTCCGCGCCGCGTATTCCGATACCCGGAATCCCGCCTGGATCCGTGACCGTGCCGAGATCAGCGGTTGGTTCGATGATCTCGAGCTGCTTTCTCCCGGCGTGGTGCACCAACCACAGTGGCGTGCCGCTGCCGAGCCGCCTGCCGATGTGGATGCTGCCCGGATCGGCAGCTTCAACTGGTGCGGTGTCGGCGAGGTCCGCTGACCTCCGACTGTCTGGTTTCGGAGACGTTGGTGGTGGCAGAATGCGGTATGACCGAAAAGGATGCGGCGAGCCGAGACGGGGAAGCTACTGAGCGTGGTGGTGACCCGGCGTGCTGGCTGGCCAACGTGTGCCCCGAGTGCGGGAGGTTCGTGGCGGCGGAACCGCCGGTCACGTGCCCGCGGTGTGGCACCACGGTCGATCCTGACTGAACCGGCGCTTGTGAACCTGCGCTTGTGAGCCTGCGCTTTGTCGGGATCGGGGAGTGGCCGTGACACCTCGGTAGCGGTACCGATCCGATCGTGCTCGGACGGTGCACGCGGTTCGGCAGTTCCAGTAGTGTCGTCGCGCGAATCGATCTCGGCCTGGGCTGATGGCCGTGGAGAGGTGCACATGGTAACAGGACAGGGAAGCGAAGCTGTTGACGATGACGAGGTGGTGACCTGGTGGGGGCTGGTCATCGAGGGGTATGCGGCCACCCAGGAACAGCTCATGGCCGAGATCTCCGACCGGTTCAACCTCGCGCCCGCGTCGTTCGACATTCTGATTCGCTTGTTGCGTTCGCCGGACAGCAGGTTACCGATGACCCGGTTGGCGACCGAGGCGGCGTTGTCCAGCGGTGGGTTCACGAAGGTGGCCGACCGGCTTGCCGGGGCGGGATTGATCCGGCGGGAGCCGAGTGAGACCGACCGTCGGGTCACCTATGCCGTCCTGACCGAACACGGTCGGCGGGTGGCGGACGGCGCGCGGCAGGTGTGCGCCCAGACGTTACGGCGGATCGTGCTGGAACCACTCGGTTCGGATGGGTCGGCCGCACTGGCCGATGCGATGCGCATGCTTCGTAGTGCCAATTCCGCTCCGGAAGTGGGTGTCGAGGCGTAGTTCTCAAGAGGGCGTTCCCGCTCAGACGCAGTCGAGGTGACGCCGCCGGGGCTTGCCGTGAACATCACCATGGTCGGGCACGGCGGGAACTACTTTGTGAAGTTCCCGTTACTGCAGCCGAGTGAATTAAACGCGAATAGTCTTCACAAGTAAAATACTTGTCAGTAGCGTCTGCATCGCTCACTCGTATCTTGGAAGGGAGCGGTGTGATGCTTCGGCGGACCGGATCGTTCGTCTCGGCCGCGGTACTCGTCGTGGGGCTGGCCGCAGCCCCTCCCGCGGTCGCCGCAGACGCGACCCAGGCACCACGCTCGGAACCGGTGGACGAGTCCTCAGCGGACCGGCTCGACTACTGCCAGGGGCAGTGTTCGGACATTCTGCCACCGGGACAGAGCGGCGACGCCACACTCGCGGAGATCCTGTCCCACAAGGTTTTCGGCACGATGCCCGCACACTCCGGCGACCAACTCGATGACTACGCCGGCCTCGCATCGCAGTACGACAGTCTGTCCACGGAGGACATCAACGAGTTCTTCAACGACGCCTCGTTCGGCGTCCCGGAGGACCAGGTGGAAAGTGTTACCGAGCCCCGCTCGGATGTGCGCATCGTCCGCGACAAGCAGCGCGGGATACCGCACATCTACGGTGAGACGCGACAGGGCACCGAGTTCGGCGCCGGATACGCGGCGGCACAGGACAGGCTGTGGCAGATGGACGTGCTGCGTCACGTCGGGCGCGGCGAGCTGAGTCCGTTCGCGGGGGGTGCCAAGAGCAACCGCCAGCTGGAACAGCAGTTCTTCCAGGCCGTGCCCTACACCGAGGCGGAGTTACAGCAGCAGATCGATCGACTGGCCAGCTCCGGGCCGCGCGGCAAACAGGGCCTCAAGGACGCGAAAGCGTATGTCGCCGGAATCAACTCCTACATCGAAGACTCGCACGAGGGGCGGTATTTTCCCGGCGAGTACGTGGTGACCGGACACGTGGACGCGATAACCAACAAGGGCGAGATCGAACCCTTCGAACTCACCGATCTCGTCGTGTTGGCCGCCGTGATCGGCAAACAGTTCGGTGCGGGCGGCGGGAACGAGGTGCAAACCGCGATCGCGAAACTCGCCGTACAGGAACGGTACGGTCCGAAGAAGGCAGAGAAGGTATGGCAGGGGCTGCGTAACGAGGACGATCCGGAGACAGTGCGGACACTGCACAACGGGCAGAGCTTCCCCTATGCGCAGGCTCCGGAGGACCCGAAGGGCGTGGCGATGCCCGACGCAGGATCGGTCACCCAGCAACAGCTCGTGTTCGACCGTTCCGGATCGGCCGCCGGCGACAAACAGCCCAAGACCGCACGGGTCACCGCGGACACCTCGCGTGCGAAGAACCCGGACGGCACCCCGAATCTCGACGCGGCACGCGGCATGTTCGCCGACGGCGTGCTGCCGGAGGGGGCGTTGGACGAACGCGGCATGTCCAATGCGCTCGTCGTCTCGGGAGACCACACCGCGGACGGCAACCCCGTTGCCGTGTTCGGTCCGCAGACCGGCTACTTCGCGCCACAACTGCTGATGTTGCAGGAACTGCACGGCCCGGGGATCCACGCCCGTGGTGCGTCCTTTGCAGGTTTGAGCATGTATGTGCTGCTCGGACGGGGGCCGGACTACGCGTGGAGCGCGACCAGTGCCAGCCAGGACGTGGTGGACACTTACGCGGTGGAGCTGTGTGAACCGGACGGCGGTCCGGTGAGCAAGCAGTCCGACTACTATCGCTTCCGCGGCGAGTGTGTGCCGATGCGGACCCTGGAGCGGAGCAATTCGTGGGCGCCGACGATCGCCGACCCCACATCGGAGGGCTCTTACACACTGCGTGTGTACCGCACGAAGTACGGTCCGGTCAGCCACCGTGCCGTCGTCGACGGCAAGCCGGTCGCGTACACGAAACTACGGTCGAGCTACCGGCACGAGGTGGACTCGCTGATCGGTTTCCAGATGTTCAACGATCCGGAAGCGATCACTTCTGCCGAGGATTTCCAGCGTGCCGCCGCGGAAGTCAACTTCACGTTCAACTGGTTCTACGCCGATTCGGAGGACACGGCATACTTCAACTCCGGCACGAACCCGGTACGCGATTCGGACGTGAACCCGAGCCTGCCGATCGAGGCGAACGCCGGGCTCGACTGGCAGAACTGGAGTCCACAGCACAACACGGCCGACTACACTCCGTTCTCGGCGCATCCGCAGTCGATCAACCAGGACTACTATGTGTCCTGGAACAACGCACAGGCCGAGGACTACGCCAATGCCGGGTTCGGACGCGGCGCGGTCCACCGCGGTGACCTACTGGACACCCGGGTGCGCGACCTCGTCGCGAGCGATACGCCGGTGACCAGGGCAAATCTGACTCAGGCGATGATGTCGGCCGGTCTGGCGGACCTGCGTGCCGAGGAGGTGCTGCCCACCATCCTGCGGGTCATCGACAGCGGGCCGGTCAAGGACCAGGAAACCGCGAAGGCCGTGAAGGCACTGCGGTCCTGGGTCGATGATGGTGGTCTGCGCCGAGAGTCCGAACCGGGTAGCCGACAGTACGCGCACTCCGAGGCAATCAAGATCATGGACGCGTGGTGGCCGCGGCTGGTGCGGGCCGAGTTCGGACCCGGCCTGGGCGACGACGCGTACCAGGCTCTGAGCAAGGTCCTCTCGGTCGATCAGGCACCGTCCCAGGTGGACCATCGGGGCTCCGCGTACCAGAGCGGCTGGTGGGGATACGTCAGCACGGATCTGCGCACGGTGCTCGGCGAGTCCGTCGAGGGACCGTTGGGCGACACGTTCTGTGGTGACGGCGATCTCGATCAATGCCGGCAGCTGTTGTTGGAAACGTTACGCAACGCCGCGGAGGCATCGTTCGACGAGGTGTATCCGGGCGACGGTTCGTGTGAGGCGGGTGACCAGTGGTGCGCCGACGCGCTCGTCCACCGTGCGCTCGGCGGCATCGAGCACGACACGATCAGCTGGCAGAACCGGCCGACGTACCAGCAGGTGGTCCAATTCGCCGATCACCGTTAGGGCGTGCCGACCGGCGCCCCGGAAGTGGGTGCCGGTCACCAACGTCCTGACCGGGTACGTCTAGGTGCCGAGGCGGCGGAGCAGTTCGGATTCGAGTTGGTCGAGTTCGCCGGACACCGCCCGGTGTGCCGCTTTGCGGCGTACACCGGGCATCCGCTCGGCCGCTCGTACCGTGGCACTGAGCTGACGCAGTGTCTCCCCGCTGCGCTGGATGAAAGCGGTGTCGTCCGCGGCGTCGGTGCCCCCGGAGTCGCGCAGCGAGACCAGGCCGTCGGAGACCCCGGCAATCCGCGCGTGCAACCCGGCCCCGTGCCCCGAGTACTCCGCAAGCCGTTCGACGTCGACGCCGAGTTTACGTGCGCGGTACTGGTCGTAGGCCTCGCGAGCCGCCCCCGCGGCCCGGACCGCCACCGGAGCCAGGACCGGTAGCGCGGCGGGAACCACCACCCGGGCCACGGACACCGCGTTGCGGGCCCGTCCCGGGGTGAACCGATACTGGGCACCGGAACCGCCGGACTCCGAACCATGGCTGACGGCCGCCGAGAGCGCTTCCGCGCTCACCCCGGCCTCGCAGAGCTTCTTGCACTCTTTCTTGTGTTGCTTCGTCTGTTTCTTCTCGGTTTTCTTCTCGGCTTTCGCGGCCTTCTTGGTTATCTTGCGTGCCGCCTTGGATTCGCCGAGGTGCTCGAACGCGTTGGACACCTCACCGGCCAGCCCACCCAACCGAGCCGGCTCCTGCTCGACGGGTGGGGAGTCGGCTGTCGTGGCGGCGTCCTTCTTGTTCGCCATCGGATGCTCCTCCTTGTTGCGTGGGGCACTAACCGGTCGCCCGTCGCATGCTGCGCCGTCGACGGTTGTGTGATCGCTTGGTACACAACTTACAGGCTGCGTCACGGCGCCGCGCGGTCACGACACCGGAGCGTGCGACGAGGCTGTTCGGAGGGCCCGTAGGGTGAAGGTGTGCAGGATCCGGTGTTGCTCGATGCGGCGGCGATGACGCGCTGCCGTCGCCACCTACACCTGGACAACGATCCCGCGATGCGGGACGTCACCCTGCCACCTCCCGACATGGGGGTGCAGCGGCGGACTGCCGATGCGGCCGCCCACCGGGCGCAGATCGCGCGGACGTTGGCGGCGGAGTACGCGGCGGTCGAGGGCTGGGTCACCGTCCCACGCGACGCGGCCGACGAGGAACGGGTACGGCACACGCTCGACGCCCTGTACAACGGGGCGAGCTACGTCTCGGGCGCGTTGCTACCCGATGACGATGTGCACGGCAGGTCCGGTGCGGCCGAGCTGCTCGTGCGAACTCCCGACGGCTATTCGCCGGTCATCGTTGTGCGTCACCGCATCACCGACCCCGGTGACGGGGCGGTCACGACTCGGCTGCCCGACCTCGACCCTGTGAACGCCACCACCGATTCGCGACGAAAACTCCGTTCGCATCCGCGCGACCAACTGCGACTGGCGCACCTGTACCGGATGTTGCAGCAGTGTGGTGTGGCGGAACCCGCGTGTGCCAGGGGCGGCGTGATTGGTCTCGATGCCGACGTCGTGGTCTGGTACGACCTCGATGCGGTGCGTTGGCCCGGCAAGCGCAGCACCCTGGTCGAGTACGATGCGCGGTTCGCCGACCGGCAGGCCGTGGCTCATGCCGCCGTGACCGGTGCGCAACCGTTGGCGCACCCCTCGCGCATCCTGGAGTGTCGTAGTTGCCCGTGGTGGCTGGTGTGTGGGGCTGAGCTGCACCGCATCGAGGACATCAGCCTTGTTGTACGCGGTGACACCGCCGGGGACCTGCGGGCTGCTGGGGTTGCGACAGTGAGTCAGCTGGCCGCGTTGGACCCCGCCGACCCGCCGCCGGTGAACTGGAGCGAGCGTACCTATGCGGACACGGTCGCGCTGGCGAAGGCGTGGCTGGCCGGGCTGCCGCTGGTTCGTCGGGTACACGATGTGACACCGCCACGTGCCGATGTCGAACTCGACGTGGACATGGAGAACTTCGGTGACTCGGGCGTGTACCTGTGGGGCTGCCTGTTGTCCGGTGTGGATATCGGCGTCCCGTCCGGATATCACGCGTTCACCACCTGGCACCCGCTACCGAGCGAGGACGAGGCGCGTTCGTTCGCGGAGTTCTGGGCGTTCCTGTGTGATGTGCGTGCGCGTGCCGCGGCTCGTGGGTTGAGCTTTCGCGCGTACTGTTACAACGCATTGGCCGAGAACCGCTGGCTGTACGGCTCGGCACAGCGCTTCGGCGGGATGCCGGGCATTCCTGGTCACCAGGCGGTGACCGAATTCGTCGAGTCCGATGCGTGGGTGGACCTGTTCCGTAACGTGTCGGATTCGTTCCTGTGTGCCCAGGGGAAGGGGCTCAAGGTGATCGCTCCCGCTGCCGGCTTCGCCTGGCGGGATGCCGAGGCAGGGGGCGAGGCGTCGATGGGCTGGTACGAGGACGCGGTCGCGATGTACGGCGGAGCGCCCGACGAGACGCAGCGCAAACGTTTGCTCACTTACAACGAGGACGATGTGCGAGCCACCTATGTGCTTCGGGAGTGGATGACGCGGAGGGCGAACACGGCAGTGCCGTTCGTGTCGGAACTCTAGCGAATCGCGTCGACGCCGAGTATTGGAGGAGTACATGCCGGTATGGATCTGCCCGACCTGCGGCGCACACGAGCCCGATGCGGAGCAGCCGCCGGAGGTCTGCGAGATCTGCGTCGACGAACGGCAGTGGGTGCCACCGACCGGCCAACGGTGGACCACGATGGCGCGGCTGGCCGAGGCCGGGTACGAGACCGTGGTGGGCGAGGTCGAGCCGAACCTCCACGGAATCGGGACGGAACCGGCTCTGGGCGTGGGGCAGCGGGGACTGCTGGTGTGCACACCGGAGGGAAACGTCCTGTGGGATCCACCCGCGTACATCGACCAGCACGCCATCGATGCGGTGCGTTCACTGGGTGGGCTCCGTGTCGTCACCGCGAGCCATCCACACATGTACGGCGCCAGTGTTGACTGGGCCGAGGAGTTCGATGCGGAGATTCCGCTTCCAGAGGTGGATGCGGTGTGGTTGCGGCGCGACCGTTCCCGCGTGCGCACGTGGTCGAGCGTTCACCAGCTGTTGCCCGACGTCACCCTCGTGCAGTGCGGTGGGCACTTTCCGGGCAGTGCCGTGTTGCACTGGTCCGCGGGCGCGGACGGTGCGGGAGCGCTGCTGGTCGGCGACACGATCATGGTCACTCCGGGGGAGGACCGGGTCACGTTCATGTACAGTGCTCCGAACCGACTGCCGTTGCCGGAACGCGGGGTGCGCGGAATCGTTGACACGCTGCGGGGCTACACCTTCGACCGGATCTACTCCGGATGGTGGCAACCCGTACTGCGCAGTGGTGCCGACGAGGTCGTGTCCACCAGCGCCGAACGCTACATCCAGTTCCTGCGCGGCGAGGTCGAGCTCTGAGTCGCGCGTGGGAGGATGCTGGTCATGGAGCACGTGCACACGGGAAAAGTGCGGGATCTGTACGAACTGGATGGCGACCTGCTGTTGGTGGCCTCGGACCGCGTGTCCGTCTACGATGTCGTGTTACCCACGCCGATCCCGGACAAGGGTGCGCTGCTGACGCAACTGTCAGCGTGGTGGTTCGAACGGTTGGGTGACGTCGTGCCGAATCATGTCGTCTCGACCAGCGATGTACCCGCTGGTTTCGCGGGGCGCTCGGTCCGTTGTAAACCGCTGACGATGATCGGCGTGGAGTGCATCGCGCGCGGGTATCTCACCGGTCAGGGGCTGCGTGAGTACCAGCGGCAGGGTACGGTCTCCGGGATTCGGTTGCCGGACGGTCTGGTTGAGGGTAGTCGGTTGCCGGAACCGATTTTCACTCCGACCACCAAGGCGACCACCGGCCACGACGAGTTCATCACTTTCGATGACGTCGTCGCTCAGGAGGGGCGTGACACTGCCGAACGACTGCGGGAGCTCACGTTGCGAATTTACCGCGAGGGTGCCGAGCACGCCGCGACGAACGGAATTCTCGTGGCGGACACGAAGGTGGAATTCGGCTGGGACGGTGACACGCTGACACTCGGTGACGAAGTGTTGACTTCGGACTCGTCGCGTTTCTGGCCCGCGGACGAATGGCAGCCGGGAAGGCCGCAGCATTCCTTCGACAAACAGTTCGTTCGTGACTGGAGTGCGACGACCGACTGGGACAGGACACCGCCCGGTCCGCAGATTCCGGACGAGATCGTGCGGGCGACCCGGGAGCGCTACGTCGACGTGTATGAGCGGCTCACCGGCCGGAACTGGAACGCCGGCCGGAGCTGGAACGTTACGCCAGATCGGTGATGTCGGTGTTCGCTCCGCAGAGCACCACGGTGATCCGTTCGCCCGGTTCGGGGCGGTAGGCACCATTCAGCAGCGCGGCAACCGGTGCTGCCGTGCCGTGTTCCACGACAACCCGGTAGTTGTCCCACAGCAGGGTCCGTGCGGCGGTGATCTCCTCGTCGTCGACCAGTACGGAAAGGACCCCCGGCCGGTTGGCGGCGTCCCAGGCGATGTCGCCGATCCGGGTGGCACCGAGGGAGTCGCTTGCCACCCCGGAGATGTCGACGTCTGTGGGACCACCGAACGCCAGCGCACTGTGCAGGGTGGGTGAGGTGCGTGGCTCCACCCCGACCACTCGGGTCGAGGGTTGCAGTGCGGTGGCGACACCGGCCAGGAGGCCACCTCCGCCGACCGCGAGCAGTACCGTGTCGAGTTCACCGCAGGACTGTTCGAACAGTTCTGTCCCGAGAGTGCCCTGCCCGGCACAGATCTCCGGCTGGTCGTAGGCGTGACAGTACAGCGCGCCGGTTCGCTGCACACACCGTGTGGCCGCTTCGTGTGCGTCGGCATAGCGTTGTCCGACCTGGACGACGTCGGCGCCGAGCTCGGTCAGTCGGGTGACCTTCACTGCGGGAGTGGTTTCCGGTACGTAGACGTGTGCGGTGGTGCCGTACTGACGCGCGGCATGGGCGATCGCCATCCCGGCGTTGCCACCGGAGGCGATCACTACTCCGGCATCGGTGAGCTCGCCCGCCTGGGCGGCACTGATGATCCGGTTGAACGCGCCGCGTGCCTTGAACGTTCCGGTGTGCTGTAGTTGTTCGAGTTTGAATCGTAGTCGCGTTTCCGGCACGAAGTCTCCCGCGTCGACTTCGGTCAGCGGGGTTCTGCGAACGTGACCGTGGATTCGTGCTGCTGCTGCTTCGACCTCGGATCTTTTCAGCATACCGCCAGGGTACAGATATCAGTTCCACAACTATTTGTATTGTTTGTTGTCACGAATTGGCCCGAAAGGAGTAGCAAATCTGGATTCGTAGGGTCGGTTTCGGCTCGTTTTTGCGCTGTGTGTAATATGCGCGTTTGTTGATCAGGTCACGCTCACTCACACAGGTGTGTCCGGCCTTGACCGAGCGAGACCGAGCACGGTCCGCAAACAACACAGCGAGAGCTCGAACGTAAGGAGACAGCCATGGGCAGTGGGCTTGCACGGATGCGTGCGGGCGCGGCAATAGCAGGCGTGTCAGCCACCGCGCTCCTGATGACCGCTCTCCCTGCCAACGCAGCCACACACGGGAAACTCGGGGACGACAAAACGTGGGGCAATACCATCACCCTGGACAACGGTGAGGACTTCAGGACGGTCCTGATGACGCTGAACCTCGCGGACAGCAGCAGTTCGCTGTCCGTGTACTGCGTCGATATCGAGCACAGCGCCAAACCCGTCCGGATGAACGAACGCGACTGGGACGATTACCCCAGCGATGCGGGCGTGACCTTCAACGAGAATCGCGAACAGATCAACTGGATCCTGCACAACTCCTACCCGCGAGTGGGACTCGACGATCTCAGCGGTGCGGTCAACGCCAGCGACGACGGCGACGACCTGAAGCATGGCAAGCTCAGCAAGAAGGCCGCGATCACCGCGACCCAAGCCGCTATCTGGTCCTACAGCGACGACGTCGCTCTCGATCCTGATGCCAGTCGTCACGATGTGATGGCGACCTACAACTATCTGACCGGTGACGCCAACCAGGGGACGGCACAACCGGAGGCGTCGCTGGACATTCACACGGACGAGGTCACGGGACATGCCGGAGAACTGGTCGGGCCGGTGACCATCACGACCAACGGCGAAATCAGCAACGTGGATCTGGAGCTTCCGGACGGCGTCGAGATCGCCGATGCGGGCGGTGAGGTGCTGGACCCCGCCGAGCTGACAGCGGGCGACGAGTTCTATCTGGATGTTCCCACGAGCGTTGGGGAGGGTTCCGCCGAGATCAGTGTCGATGCCGCAAAGACCGAGGTTGACATCGGCCGGCTGTTCGTCGCCGCGGACTACGAGGAGAATCCGGCCCAGTCGTTGATTGCGGCGAGCACTGGCAGCACCGGTTCCGAACACACCGCCACGGTGAGCTGGGGGCCGGCGCAGCAGGAGACGACTCCGCCGGAAACCCCGGGGTCGCAGACACCGAGCGAAACGCCGAGCCAGGCACCGACGGAGACCGAGTCTGCTGCCCCGGCACCCTCCTCGGAGACCAACGAGACCGTTGAGCAGGAGACCGAGGATCTCGCCTACACGGGCGCGTCCGTGATCGCGCCCGCGTTGATCGGCGTCGGCTTGCTGGCAGCGGGCGGAGTTGCCGTCTTCCTGGTGCGCCGCAGGCAGAAGGCGTGATGTCCGAGTTCCCGTGACGGATGCTGACGGACAGTGATGGAGTGACGGACACTGTGGCGGCAGACGCCCCTCAGGGGTTGTGTGCCGCCACAGTGCGGTCCCATGGGCATCAGTCGTCGGCGAGCTCGGGGTACGGAAATTCCTCCGGAGGGTCCGCCGTGGGGCGGATCCACCGACGAAGACCGGCATCGGCTGCCGCGTATCCCCAGTTGATCAGCCGTTGTTGGGTGCTGTTGGGCAGCGCTTTCAGCCTACTCGGTATCTCGGCGAGTTCGAGTGTCCGCGCGAACGGGACCTGCAGCGCGCCCGGCACCCGGAAGTCCTCGCTGTCCCCGTAGATACCCCAGTACGCGCCCGCGAAGTCCCCTTCGCGGTACGAGCGCGACAGCTGCCGGACCCGGAGCTGCCGGACCCGGTTGTCCACGACATGCATGACCCGCACGGTCTGCCGGAGCCAATCCCGCGGCACGTTACGGGGCCGTTCCAACCGACCCCCGCCGTCGCTGACCAGTACCGTGGCACATCGGTCGATCACCGGCTCCATGCTCAGGTTGTCGTACACTCCGCCATCGGTGAGCACGATCCGGCTGGCCTGACCCGGTAGGCGCAGCACCATCGGAGAGAGGAACGGCGGGAACGCCGCCGAAGCGGCTGCGGCGACCGCGAGCCGCGCCGCCGGATCGGCGACCCAGCCCGAGGTGTCCTCACCCATCCACTCGCGGGTGAACACCCAGCGTGTGCCGTTGCGCAGGTTGGTGGCGTTGAAGACGAACCTCGGCCGGTGGGGGAGGTCCCGCATCGTGACCGTCCCGAACAGCTCCCGCCGCAATGCGGCTGCCAGTTCCTCCCCGATCGTGCGGAACGGTTTCAACAATCCCTTGGAGATCGCGGCGAGGTCGATGGTGATGCTCGCCAGCGAACGGATCGGCGTGACGATCCTGTCGATGAACCGCGTGGCGACTCCCCGGGCGAAGCCCAGCTCGTGCCACCCGTGTGCCAGGACCCCCGAGGTGATTGCCCCGCCGGAGGTTCCCGAAACCGTGTCCAGTGTTTCCAGCATGGCGAGTTCGTTCATTCGCCAGAGTACACCGGTGTGGAACAACATGGCGCGATAACCGCCGCCGGACAGAGACAAGCCGATACCGTCCCGCTGCATGGTTCCAACCTACGTCCCGTGTGGCCTGCGCGCGTGCCACCGTCCGGGAGTGCGGCTGACCCGATCCTGCTGCGGCTACCGGTCCTGTGCCGCGATGGCTTCGGCCAGCGCGAGCACCCGGTGGGAATTGGCGACGTGCAGATTCTCGATCATTTGACCGTTCACGGTGGCCACACCCTGCCCTGCTGCCTTGGCCTGCTCGAAGGCCTCGATCACACGCCGAGCGTGTTCGGTTTCCGCTGTCGACGGGGCGAAGAGCCGGTTGCATGCATCGATCTGGTCGGGATGGATCAGCGTTTTTCCGTCGAAACCGAACTGCCTGCTCTGCACACACTCCGCCTCGAAACCGTCCGTGTCCGAGATGTCGTTGTAGACGCCGTCCAGGATGGTTTTTCCGGCGGCACGGGCGGCCAGCAGACACAGTGACAGGCTGCTCCACAGCGGTGCGCGGTCTCCGGCGGGTTCGGCGTGCAGTTCCGCGGCGAGGTCGTTCGTTCCCAGCACGAGTGTGTCCAGCCGGTCACTGGCGTTGGCTATTTCCTCCGCCCGCAGGACCGCTGTCGGAGTTTCCAGCATCGCCCAGATCCGGGTGTGTTCCGGTGCGGCGCTGAGTTCCAGGGCACGCTCGATGTTGTTGACATCGCGGGCCGAGTTCACCTTGGGCACCACGACAGCGGTGGGACCCGCGGCCGCCGCGGCACGCAGGTCCGCGTCGTGCCAGTCGGTGTCCAACGCGTTGACCCGGATGGCGAGCTCTCGCGAGCCGTACTCGCCGGATGCCGCTGCGGCACACGCGTGTTGCCGGGCTTCTTCCTTGGCGTCCGGGGTGACCGCGTCCTCCAGATCGAGGATCAACGAATCGGCGGGTAGTTCTTTGGCTTTCTCCAGCGCACGTTCGTTCGCCGCGGGCATGTACAACACCGAGCGCCGCGGCGCGATCTCGTCGTTCGTTCCGTCAACCAATTCCCCAGCTCCTCCCTGGTCGCATTCTCGACGACACGGCGCACTCCACAACGCCGAACCGTTGCCGGAGGGTGAGCCTATCGCCGCGGGCCACGCCCCGCTGCGTTTCAGGTCACTCCGGAATGCACCGTGTCACACCGGAACATGTCGCCGGGGATCGGCCCGTTCACCCGGTTGGCCGTATTGCGACAGCGAAGTCCGTTTACCGCTCACCGACCGGTTATCGACAACGGTACACCGCTTGCCGCGTTCTCTGATGCGATGTAGAGACTCTGGCATCGAACGCTGGTACGTAAGTTGTGTGCCCGTTTTCACGAGGCCCGCAGACGGCAGGTGTGGACGGCGAGTGCATGGCTACTTCCCAGGAGGTTCCGACGTGTCGGCAACACCCGTACAGCGCCCTCGATCCTTCCCGAAACGGGTGGTCCCCCCGATCGAGTTACCGGCGGATGCCGACGAACTCGCGGTCGAAGCGGCTGCCCAACTCGGTTGGCAGGGGACCGTGCTCGGGCTGCGGTTGCTCGGCAAGCCGATACACATCGTGGCGCGGTTGCGGACCGCGGAGCATGCCGAGCGGATTGCCGCGGGCAGTGTGCCGGTGACCGACCGCGCGGATGTCTCCACCTGGCTCTGGCCCGAACTGGCGCCGAGTGCGCCCCCGGAGGCGGCCGAGATCATGGGTGTGTTGTCGGTGCAACGGCACTGGCGGACCGGGTTGGCCTCGGTGATGCCGTTCGCTCGTTACTACGGTGAAGCAGCGCTGGTCCTGCCTGATTCCGCGGTGCTGACATCCGATTACGTGGACAAGTGTCTGCCCAGGGTTCGTGCGTTCGGGCTGGCTGTCGTCAGCGCCGGTGACCACGCGACTGTCGATCTCGATCTGGCGGGTCGAGCGGAACGATCGTTGGCCGAGAGTGACGCACTCACTCGGTGGGTGAACGAGATGGCCTACGAGCGGTTGCTCGAGTTGTCCGATCATTCCCAGCTGGACCGGGTCTGAGGCGCTACATCGGGCCGAGCACGCGTTCGAGGTAGTCGTTGTGGAACACACCCTGGGGGTCGGTCTCGGCGCGCACCCTGCGGAAGTCGTCGAATCGTGGGTAACGTTGCCGCAGGGTCGTGTTGTCGAGTTGGTGCATCTTGCCCCAGTGCGGCCGTCCGCCCACGGCATCCGCGATGGCGGCGAATCCTGCGAAGTACTCGCGGTAGGGCATTCCGACGAACTGGTGTACGGCAATGTAGACGGTGTCGCGTTCGTACGCCGTGGACAACCAGAGGTGATCGGCTGCTGCCAGCCGCACCTCCACGGGGAACGCCACCGGCGACTCCAACGTGGTGATCAGTTCCTGCAGCTGGGAGAACACGGTGTGGAACGACGCGCGTGGGACCGCGAACTCGGACTCGACGAAGCGGACGCCGCGGCGGGTCACGAACACCCGATGGGAACGGTCGCTGTATTCCCGGGGAGACAGTAGGTTGGACGAGAGTCGGCCGAGTGGCCGCATCAACCTCGGAACGGCCCGGCCCAGCCTGCACACCGCACCGAAGGCGACGTTCTCGGTCAGCTCGTAGTCGAAGAATTCCCGCGCGGCGGACTGTGGTTGCGTCGTGGCACCGGTCGGGAGCCTGTTGTTGCGTTTGACCAGGGCGTCCTTGCCGTAAGGAAACCAGTAGAACTCGAAGTGGTCATTGTTGTCCGCGAGGTCGTCGAATCCCTCGACGACCTGTCGTAGCGGCATGGGGCGCTCACTCGCCGCCAATGCGAACGATGACTCGCAGCGCAGGGTGACATGGGTGATGACGCCGAGGGCGCCGAGTCCCACTCGGGCGGCGGCGAACAGTTCCGGGTGCTGTTCGTCCGAGCATTCCACCTCCGAGCCGTCCGCCAAAACCAGTTCCAGCGCTGCCACTTGGGCGGACAGACCCTGGAAACCCGCACCCGTTCCGTGGGTACCCGTGGAGACAGCGCCCGCGATGGTCTGGGAGTCGATGTCTCCCAGATTGGTCATCGCCAGCCCGAGTTGGTCGAGTTCGGCGTTGAGCGCCCGCAGCGATGTCCCGGCACGTACCTTGACCAGGCCGGTGTCGGTGTCGGCGGCGGTGATTCCGGTGAAGTTGCCCAGATCGATCGCGTCGGAGTCGGACACGGCGATCGGGGTGAACGAGTGTCCACTACCGAGGACGCGCACGCGACGTCCGTTCGCGGCGACGCGTGCGACCGTTTCTGCGATGTCGGAATTGTCGCGTGGCGTGTGGACTCGTTCGGGCGACGCTCCGGCGGTTCCCGCCCAGTTGCGCCACGTGGTCGAAGTCGCCGTACGAGCGTTCCGGCTGGTCATGGTCATACCTCACAATAAGATGAAGACCATTCGCATTTCAATGGGTGTTGTCGTATCGTAGACCCCGTGCAGAGTGATCCACCACCCGCCTACGAGCGCGCCACCCAGGACATCGACCCACCGTTCGCGGTCGTTGACCTCGACGCTTTCGACGCCAACGCCGATGCGCTCATGGCCCGGGCGGCGGGGAAACCGGTTCGCGTGGCGAGCAAGTCGGTACGTTGTCGCAGTCTGCTCGAACGTGTACTGGCTCGTTCCGGGTTCGCCGGACTGTTGTGTTATTCCCTGGCGGAGGCGCTGTGGTTGTGTGATCAGGGGATCACCGATGACCTGTTGGTGGCGTACCCGACCACGGACGTCGCGGCGCTGCGCCGGCTCGCCTCGCACAGCCACGCCCGTGACCGCATCACGATCATGGTTGATTCGGCCGAACACCTGGAGTTCATCGACGGTGTGCTGGGTACCGATCATCCACGGCTGCGGGTGTGTCTCGAACTCGATGCCTCCTGGCGGCCGCTACCCGGAGTGCATGTGGGGGCACGACGCTCGCCGCTGTTCACGCCGGGGCAGGCCGCGAGGTTTGCGCGCACAGTCCTCGCGCGGCCGGGCTTCCTGCTGGTTGCCATGATGGCCTACGAGGGGCAGATCGCAGGCGTCCCGGATGCCGGGCGGGGACCGCAGGCCGCTGTGGTGCGCTGGATGCAGCGGCGCTCCGCCGGAGAGCTGGCACAACGGCGTGAGGCGGCTGTGCGCGCAGTGCGTGAGGTCGCGGACCTGGAGTTCGTCAACGGTGGCGGGACCGGCAGTGTGGAGAGTACGCGTTTCGAGTCCGCGGTGACCGAGCTCGCGGCGGGATCCGGGTTGATCGGGTCGGCGTTGTTCGACGGATACACGCGGTTCCATCCGAACCCGGCCGTGCTGTTCGCCCTGCCGGTCGTACGCAAGCCGGCGCCCGGCATTGCCACGTTGTTCTCCGGTGGTTACATCGCTTCCGGGCCGCCCGGGCCCTCCCGGGTTCCCACGCCGCACTATCCACGTGGGTTGCACCTGTTGGGGGCCGAGGGTGCAGGTGAGGTGCAAACGCCTGTTGCGGGCAGGCCCGCCAAGCAGTTGCGTCCCGGCGATCGTGTGTGGTTACGTCATGCCAAAGCAGGCGAGTTGGCGGAACGCTTCACGAATTACCAGCTTGTCAGCGGGGAGCGGGTTGTCGGGACTGTTCCTACCTACCGTGGCGAAGCGAAGAACTTCGGCTGAACTGACAAATCCCACACTCGACTAGTTGTCCACAGGGCTGGGGAAATGTGGAGAAGTGCGGGTATCGCCGAAGCGACTCGCGAGATACCCCTTGAGCAATGACTTCGTTTCGTCGACGATCGACTGGTCCCCATGCGGGTCGCGGGCGAACGCCAGATTGAGTAACGCGTCCGCCGTCTCGACGGCGACTGTGATGGGCAGAGTGGTCTCACCGGGAACGAGATCGAGTTTGTCGGAGAGCAGTTCGGCGAGCGAGTCCGCAACCACCCGGTTGTTGTCCCGGCGCTCGTCGAGCAGTCGTCTGTCGACGACGTCTCCGAAGTGAACCCGCGCGAATCCCGGGATCTCCCGGTGCATCCGCAGGTATATGTCCAACATGGCGTCGACAACGTCCCACCAGTGTTGCCGTTCCCGACCGGGCGTACGCTTGCTGACCTCGGCCATGAAGTGTTCCAGGTTGCGTTGCGTCAGCTCCTGTACGACAGCGCGTTTGTCGGGAAAGAATTGGTAGAGCGATCCGACAGCCACTCCGGCACGTTTGGCGATGGCGGTGGTGGTGAGCGCCTCGTAGCCGTGCTCGCTGAGCAGGTCACCGGCGGCGTCGAGCATCCGTTCCAACCGGCGGGCGCTGCGCTCCTGAACGGGGCGCCTCCGTAGGGGCGCCTGCTCGGTGTGGCTTTCGGGCACTACGACTCCTCCTACCGGGATACCCCAACTCTACTGGGTTCTCCTGGTTCCCTCTTCCCGCGCCAGCCGATACTATCCGAGTAGTTTTCATATTTCTTTGGAGGTGCTCGGGTGTCCACGGCACAGTTTCCCGCCGGATTCCGCTGGGGCGTCGCCACGTCCGCGTTCCAGATCGAGGGGGGCGCCCACGAGGGCGGACGCGGTCAGTCGATCTGGGACACGTTCGCCGCGATCCCTGGGGCCATCGCACACGGCGAGCACGCCGATGTCGCCGCCGACCACTATCACCACTACCGCACCGACGTAGCCCTGCTCCAGCGGCTCGGCGTGGACTCCTACCGGATGTCATTCGCGTGGCCACGCATTCAGCCGACCGGTGCCGGCACCGTCAACAGCGCGGGTCTGGACTTCTACGATCGGCTCATCGACGAGTTGTGTTCTGCCGGAATATCGCCGGTCGGGACGCTGTACCACTGGGACCTTCCACAGTCGCTGGAGGACAAGGGTGGTTGGCTCGCTCGCGACACCGCCCACCGGTTCGCCGAGTACGCACAACTACTCGGTGAGCGCTTCTCCGACCGGATCGATACCTGGATCCCGATCAACGAGCCGATGGTGACCTCGGTGTACGGCTATGGCATCGGTGAGTACGCTCCCGGCAGAATGCTGCTGCTGGACGCGCTCCCGACCGCCCACTATCAGCACCTCGCACACGGATTGGCTGTGCGCGCGCTGCGGGCCGCGGGCGTTGATGCGGTCGGCACGGCCAACAACCACGGCCCGGTGTGGCCCGCAGGTGAGACGACAGCAGACCACGCTGCGGCAGGGTCGCTCGACGCCCTGATCAACAGATTATTCGCGGATCCCGTGCTGCTCGGCAGCTATCCAACCGAGCTGCTTCGTTATCTCCCCGCGGAGTACGAGGCCGACTTGGACACCATCGCGGCGCCGTTGGACTTCTATGGCGTCAATTACTATGAGCCACAGCTGGCGGCGGCACCCGCGGAGGACAGTCCGCTGCCGTTCGAGCTGCGGCCCGTCGAGGGCTACGCGATGACCAGCAACGATTCCCCGATCGTTCCGGAGGGATTGCACGAGCTGCTGCTGGAGATGCATCACCGATACGGTGCGGCGCTTCCCCCGATCCAGATTACTGAGAACGGCTGCAGCTTTGCGGACGAGCCCGATGCCGATGGCACCGTGCACGACCCGGAACGAATCGACTTCCTTTCGAGACATTTGACGGCACTGGCCGACGCGATGCGTGATGGTGTCGACGTGCGCGGGTACTTCGTCTGGTCATTGTTGGACAACTTCGAGTGGTCGCACGGTTACGAGCCGCGATTCGGCCTGGCGCACGTGGAGTACGAGACTCAGCGCCGTAGGCCGAAGGATTCGTTCTTCTGGTATCGCGATCGGATCGCGGAACACCGATAACACCGTGAGCTCCAGGATGTACGGGGATTTCGCTGGTTCGTCCGGGTGCTGCTTCGGACACAGCGGCGAACTCGGCAGACGTGTCTCGTGGGTGAATGGGGCCGCGGGCCGGTGCCGGTCGGGGGGAGGGGTGCGCGACACCGGCCCGCGGGGATTCGGGGCACAACGTGGGGCGGGGTATCCACATGTTGCGTTTTGCAATTTGAAAGCCGAGCCGTAGGTTACTAGATCAACTTAACCCCTGGTCGTACGAGGCGCCAGTGGTATCGACCGGACTTCTCGATTAATCGTACTGCAAGTCTGCCTCAGTGGTACAGGGCTCGGCCGTTTCGGCGTTGGTCACTGCCGTTCGTCGCTACCCGACAGCGGGCTGCCGTGCCGCAGCATGCTCGTTGACCTGCGGTTGTTTCGCACGCCGTAACCGCGCGCCGAGGCTGCGACGGGGCTGTTGGTTTGCCAGCCCCCCGGCGATGAGGTGATCATGTGCGACTTGCCACACCGAGCACGGTGCCTTGCTTCGATGCCGGCGCGTCGAACAAGCGGGACAGTCCCCGCGTTCGTCCGGTTCGTGTGCCTGCAGCATCTGTCGCCATCCCTCCGCCAGCCGCGGTACCTCGGTACGCGCAACCGAGGCGAGTGAGACATCGTCCGCGCGCTTACCGAGGTCCGAGAGCATGTCGAGGCGCTCCCACACAGCGTTGCGCAGAACCTGCCCGAGTACTTGGTCCACCGGGAACTCACCGTCACCTTTCCGCCAGTTCGGCGGCTTCGTCGAGTGCTGTCCTGAGCTCATTCAGTTGTGACCCCAACAGTCGTGCCGACTCGCCGGGAGGGCCCACGACCACGACTTCGTTGTGATCGACGAACACGGTGATCGCACGTTCCCGATTGATCATGTCGCCGCACGGAATCCGCCACACGGGGTAGTCGTCATCGGCCGCTTCCGACGTGGTCGGTGCGGTGCTGGTGTCGGGTGTCGCGGGCGACACGGACGCCAGAGGTGCCGTGGTTGACGTGGTTGACGCTGTCTCCGATCGCGTACCGTCCGGAGGCTGCTCCACCGGGGTTGTTGCGCGGGCGACTGTGTTCGGGTCCACCAACTGCACGGCCACTACTCCCCTCCACCAGCTCGCTGTCGAATCACTGCCGGGTGTTGTCACTCCCCGGTCGGAATCGGACAATCGCTACGGCGTGTAACCAGAGGCCTGCTCCTGCACCGTGGCTTGGTCCTGCACCGTGTCGACTCCGTTACCGAGGAGCCACATCTCAGAGTGCGCGGAAAACCCCACCAAGAGAAGAGCCTCGGGCGTCATAGCGGCGACTGGCGTGGGGCACACGGTAAGCGGTAGGCGGAACTTCGGTCGGGCCGATCAGCGGGCTCGCTGCGGCCCGTCGCGCTATTGAATATGTTTGTCTACGCTGCTCACCGACGCCTGACGACAGTAAGGGTTACGCATATGGACACCGACGACGTGCCAGATGCGGCGCTGGGTCCCCGGATCCCCGCGGAGGTCTGGGACAAGAAACAGATGCGCGATGCGCTCGCGTCCCGAGAGATCAGCTCCATCTACCGGTTACTGCGGAAGGAAGGT
>Ga0079226_10000995_pt1 | contig 21310 bp, 17 predicted proteins | sample Poulit2014_FD_76345 | JGI IMG/M metagenome (GOLD analysis project Ga0079226, IMG submission 76345) | Agricultural soil microbial communities from Georgia to study Nitrogen management - Poultry litter 2014 | ecosystem: Environmental > Terrestrial > Soil > Agricultural land | place: USA: Georgia... | reverse complement strand
TTTTATTTAAGGATTTCCACTTATAAAAACTTCTATGTGCTTTCCATATACTCTTCACTTCTTCTACATTACCGGACAATAAACTTTTAACTGCTGCGACGCCATCTAGTACTTTTCTACTAAATAAAATTGTATTTCTCTCTTTCGGAGAAAGGTTTTTATATAGCATGATCAGGTTGTTGCGGAAGTTAAGATAGACCTTTCTCGGATTTCCCTGTGGAAGACTGCCACCTCCGACGTGATATACCATTGCTCGCGGACAAACAGCTATTTTATATCCCATTCGCTGAAGTCTCCAGCAGAGATCAATCTCTTCCATGTGGGCAAAAAAATCTTCATCCAGTCCGCCTGCTTCCTGATACAGATGGGCACGAATAAATAGGGCAGCGCCACTTGCCCAAAAGGCAGTCTGCTCATAATCATACTGTCCTTTGTCTTTTTCTACCGTTTTGAAGACACGTCCTCGGCAAAAGGGATAACCATAGCGATCTATCCAGCCGCCGGCAGCTCCTGCATATTCAAAAAAATATTTGTGATGAAAAGCTCTCAATTTAGGTTGGCAGGCTGCTATTTGATGGTCTTTTTCCATCTCTTCAATGACTGGCTGAATCCAGTTGGAAGTTACTTCTACATCCTGATTAAGCAAAACAAAATAATCAGCTTCTATTTTTGATAAAGCTTCATTATAGCCTCCGGCAAATCCAAGATTTCCGGAATTTAAAATTATCTTTATCTCCGGAAAATTTTGTCTGATAAACTCAACACTGTTATCGGTGGATGCATTATCAGCTATATAAATGTCTGTGTTGGGATAGTCTGATGCAACTACTGAGGGAAGAAATTGTTTTAGAAATTTCTTGCCATTCCAATTTAAGATAACAACGGCCACTTTAGGAGGCTGCATAACTGATTTTTTTATATTCTCAAGTAAGGACAAAGGTAAGTATTATGATGGCAAGCAAACGAATATACTTTGATAGAATTGTAATTATTTGGGGTATAAATGAAATGTTACTTTCAATAGTAGATGTCTGAAATCAAATGATTAAAGGATAAAATTGCTAAAGAAAAAATAAAAAACTTAGCTTTGATACAATGAAAATACTTGCCTGTAGAAGTTTGTCGGATCTTGGTTATTACAATGAAAGGTCAAGCAAATAAACCCTACCTTTGTTCCGTCTTCGCCAAGGCTCTGGTGGGTAGTCAGGGAACTGGTAGGCAGGCAATCAACGAATAACCAAAGCATGCTAAAAAAAACGCCGGTTTGGAAATTAACCCTTGCAGCTTTAGGGCTTTTAATTGTTATAGCAACTTTGCTTTATGTGAATAGCTTTACAACAAAGCTAAAGCGTGAAGAGAAACTACGAATGAAAGCCTGGGTGGAAGCAAACATGGAGATTTTGACTTCCTCTTCAAATACAAATCTCAATATGGCTACTGAAATTGTAGCAGGAAATACAACTATTCCTGTTATTCAGGTAGATAGGAAAGGACATATCCTGAGTGTAAATAACTTAGGTTTGGAAGGGGAACATATTGTTGAAGAGAATAAAAAATTTCTGACTAAAAAATTAGATAAATTTAAGTCACTTCATAATCCCATTATTTTAAGATATAATCCCAAAGACAGTACGCAATACTATAAAGTATATTATGGAGAATCTTCTATGCTGCGTAGGATTAGATATTTTCCATATATACAGTTAACGGTCATCGCTCTTTTTATTGTGGTAACGCTGATTGCATTAAATAGTTCCAATAGAGCAAAAAGAAATCAACTTTGGGCAGGTCTTGCTAAAGAAACTGCTCATCAGTTGGGAACACCGCTGTCTTCTATGGAGGCTTGGGTAGAATTGTTAAAGGAAAATAAAGATAATGAATCCATCGTAAAAGAACTTAATCATGACTTGAGTCGGCTGAAAATGATTTCTGAGCGTTTCTCTAAAATCGGGAGCATGCCGGAACTGGAGGAAGCAGAATTAATATCGCACGTGCATAATGTGGTGGTGTATATGAAACATCGTGCCCCTAAGCTCATACGTTTTAAAGTAACTACGGATGGTGAAAAAGAAATTCCTGCTATGATTTCCCCTCTGCTTTTTGATTGGGTATTGGAAAATCTCTTAAAAAATGCATTAGATGCCATGGATGGGAAGGGTAGTATAACAATTGATATTTCTACGCATGCGGCACATTCTTATATTGATATTACAGATACCGGAAAAGGAATACCAACCAGACAGTTTGAAAATGTATTTTCACCCGGATATAGCACAAAAAAGAGAGGTTGGGGATTGGGTTTGTCTCTGAGTCGCCGGATTATGGAATCTTATCATAAAGGCAAACTTTTTATCGAAGAATCTGAAGTAGGGAAAGGAACGACTTTCAGAATAATGTTGCGGAAATAGAAATACGGTTAAGATTGGTGTAATATTTAATGATGTTTCTTTTTACTTTTGTGGGAAATATGGAATCATGACAGAAAAGGAATTATTTTTTAAACATGTTGCACAAACTTCAGATGCTCCTTTAGGATTGAAAATTGTGAAGGCGGAAGGCACGAAAATGTGGGATGAGTCTGGAAGAGAATATCTGGATATGGTGGCTGGAGTGGGCGTTTGTAATATTGGCCACAGTCATCCGGAAGTAGTTAAAGCAGTTCAGGCGCAAGTAGAGCAATACATGCATTTGATAGTGTATGGTGAATTTATTGAAACACCGCAGGTACAGTATGCAAAAGCACTAACAGATGTTTTACCGGCTCATTTAAATTCGGTATATTTTACAAATTCGTGCACCGAATCTGTAGAAGGCGCTATGAAGTTGGCAAAACGTGTAACCGGGCGACCACATATTGCAGGCTTTAATAAAAGCTATCATGGATCTACTCAGGGAGCGCTGAGCATCATGGGGGGAGAAGAAAGCAGGCGTGCTTATCGGCCATTGCTTCCCGGAATCATGCATTTGCGATTTAATAATTTTGATGACTTACAGAGGATCGATGAACAAACGGCCGGAGTAGTAGCCGAGGTAGTACAGGCGGGTTCCGGTGTAGCTGTTCCTGAAATAGAATGGATGCAGTCTTTAAGAAAAAGATGTACGGAGGTAGGTGCTTTGCTTATTCTGGATGAAGTACAAACCGGTATGGGGCGTACCGGCACTTTGTGGGCTTTTGAGCAATTTGGTATTGAACCAGATATTTTATTGTCTGCGAAATCTTTGGGTGGCGGTATGCCTTTAGGTGCGTTTATAGCAGATAAATCCTTGATGCACAAATTGACTTATGATCCTATTTTAGGACATATTACTACCTTTGGCGGTCATCCCGTTTCTTGTGCCGCGGGTTTAGCTGCTTTTAAGGTTCTTAAAAATAATATGGAAGGTTATCATGTTTTTGAAAAGGAAAAGCTATTTAGAACTCTTTTGAAACATGATGCCATAAAAGCGGTAAGGAGCAGAGGGCTTTTGATTGCCATTGAATTTGATACTTTTAAACAATGTAATGCTATATTAGGAAAGTGTATAGAAAAGGGAATGGTAGCAGATTTATTTTTATTTGCAGAAAATTGTATTCGACTGGCACCGCCATTGTGTATTACAGAAGATGAAATTCAAAAAGCCTGTCAGATTGTATTAGAAGCTATAGCAGAAGTATAGTTATGAAAGAAGAATATTATCAATGAATACCTTAAATTGCAAGTCCAAAGAATAACACCATGCAAGAGACAGATTTTTTAGTGATAGGTTCCGGTGTGGCCGGGTTAACCTATGCATTGAAGACGGCACAGTATTTTCCTGGTCGCAAAGTGACTGTACTATCAAAGGGAGAAATTTCTGAGACCAATACGAAATACGCTCAGGGTGGCGTAGCGGCAGTTACTGATTTGAAGCATGATAGCTATGAAAAGCATTTACAGGATACTTTGATTGCCGGAGATGGCATGTGTAAGAAGAATATAGTGGAAATTGTGGTGAATGAAGGGCCAAAAAGGGTAGCGGAAATCATAGAAATGGGAGCTGATTTTGATAAAGATAGTGATGGTGATTATATCCTGGGCAGAGAAGGAGGTCATTCTGAAAGTAGAGTCTTGCATTACAAAGATGTGACCGGAAAAGAGATAGAACGAACCCTGGTGGCAGCGGTTAAAAAGCAGAAAAATATTGATTTTGTTAGTCACTGTTATGTGTTGGATTTAATCACCCAACACCATTTGGGTTATCTCGTAACGAAATCTACAAAAAACATAGAATGTTATGGTGTCTATGTTTTTAATCATGAAACCGGTAAGATAGAGAAGTTATTAGCACCTATTACTGTTTTAGCTACCGGAGGAAGCGGTCAGGCTTATAGAACAACCACCAATCCGGTGATTGCTACCGGTGATGGTGTAGCCATGGTCTATAGGGCAAAAGGCAGGATTGAGAATATGGAGTTTATTCAGTTTCATCCTACGGCATTATATGCTGTTGGTGGAGAAGGGGATGCAGAAAATACCGGGCAGGACTTTTTGATATCGGAAGCGGTTCGTGGAGACGGCGCTGTTTTAAAAAATTGTCATGGAGAAGCTTTTATGGAAAAGTATGACGATAGAAAAGATTTAGCGCCTCGTGATATTGTGGCAAGAGCGATTGATAGCGAAATGAAAAAGACCGGAATGGTCCATGTATTTCTTGATTGCAGAGCCATGGATTTTGAGAAATTTAAACAGCATTTCCCTAATATTTATAAAAAATGTTTGAGTATTGGGGTAGATATCAAAAGAGATATGATTCCGGTAGCACCGGCAGCACACTATAGTTGTGGTGGAATTAGAACTGATGAATGGGGGAGAAGTTCTATTAAAAATTTATATGCCTGTGGCGAATGCGCTTCTACCGGCTTACATGGAGCTAATCGGCTGGCTTCTAATTCTTTATTAGAAGCAATGGTGTTTGCACATCGTTGCTTCCTAGATAGTATTAAACATATTGGAGAATTAAAAGTTCATAATGAGGTGCCGGATTGGGATATGCAGGGCACTATGGAACCAAAGGAAATGATTCTTATTACACAGAGTCTGAAAGAATTGCAGCAGGTGATGAGCGATTATGTAGGAATTGTTAGAAGTAATGTGCGTTTAGCCAGAGCCATGCGGCGTTTAGATATTTTACATGTAGAAACGGAAGATTTATATGAACAGACAACAGTCTCTCCACAGCTTTGTCAGGTTCGTAATTTGATTACAATTGGCTATTTGATTGTGAAAGGAGCGAGCTTCCGTCAGGAAAGTCGTGGATTACATTTTAATACGGATTATCCGGGTAAAAGTGAATTATTACAGGATATTGTGCTTTAAATTGTTAATTTAATCTTGTTTCTTTAGGAAGAAACCGGAATAAAATGAGTTATAATGTCTTTTGTTTCCTGAACGGCAGAATGTAAATCATCGTTTAATATGACATAATCGAATTTATCTTGGTATTTCATTTCTTCCGAAACACGATCTAGTCTTTGCTGAATATCGGATTTGGCTTCGGCATTTCGTTGGATCAACCTTTTTTGCAGTGTATTAAAAGAAGGTGGTTTAATAAAAATAGAGCAGGCCTCTTTTTTGAATTGTTTCTTTAAGTTTGCCGCTCCTTTGACATCTACAATTCGAATAGGATACTGACCTGCTTCCCAAATGCGTTCTAATTCAGAATATAGCGTTCCATAGTATTTTCCTTCATATACCTTTTCATATTCCAAAAAAGCCTGGTGTTTAATTTTATTTTGAAATTCATCTACAGAAACGAAATAATAATCTTTTCCATCAATTTCTCTATTTCTTGGTGCTCTGGTTGTTACGGAAATAGTTAACGCTAGTTCCGGTATTTGTTTCATTAAGGCCTTGGCAATAGTCGTTTTCCCTGCCCCAGAGGGAGCAGTGATAATAATTAGTTTTTTATTGTTTTTGTAGGTAGTCATTTAAACAAACTAGTCTATTCTTCTTATTTCTGCACCAAGTTTTTGTAACCTACCCTCAATATTTTGATAGCCTCGATCAATTTGATGAGCGTTTTGAATGATACTGGTTCCTTCTGCACTTAATGCTGCGATAAGTAGAGCTACTCCGGCTCTAATGTCAGGCGATGACATGGTTACGCCCTGCAAAGGACGGCTTCTGTTAAGACCTACAACAACCGCACGATGTGGGTCACAAAGAATAATCTGTGCCCCCATGCTGATGAGTTTATCCACAAAGAATAATCTGCTTTCGAACATTTTTTGATGAATAAGCACGCTGCCTTTGGCCTGAATAGCAGTGACCAGTACGATGCTCAACAGGTCAGGAGTAAATCCCGGCCAAGGGTGGTCGTAAATGGTCAGTACTGATCCATCCAGATAAGTTTCTAATTCGTAGGTCTCTTGTTTCGGAATATAAATATCATCTCCTTGAATCTGCAGATTGATTCCTAATTGTTTAAATTTAGAGGGTATAATACCCAAATGATCCACGCCTGCATTCTTGATGGTTATTTCACTCTGTGTCATAGCAGCAAGGCCAATGAAAGAACCTATTTCAATCATGTCCGGAAGGATGCTATGTTGCGTTCCACTAAGTTTCGATACTCCTTTAATGATCAATTTGTTAGAGCCAATACCATCAATTTGTGCACCCATGTTTTGTAACATGGTACAGAGCTGTTGAATATAAGGTTCACAAGCGGCATTGTAGAGTGTTGTTATTCCTTTTGAAAAGACAGAAGCCATCATTAGGTTGGCAGTACCTGTTATGGAGGGTTCATCCAATAACAGGTAGGTGCTATTCAATCCTTTAGGAGCTTCTATAGTTGCATATTGGGAGGCTGTACTCGAATGGATTTCTGCTCCCATTTTTTGGAAGCCTCTGAGATGAGTATCCAGCGGACGACGTCCGATTTTATCTCCACCGGGTTGTGGAAACCGGGCTTTTCTGAAGCGAGCCAATAATGGACCTGCTATCATTACAGAGCCTCTAAGTTTACTTGCTTTATCTTGAAAAGTGTCGGTGTCTAAATAATTAAAGTTGATATTATCTGCCTGAAAAGTACAAATATGTCGATCTTTTCGATTGGTTTTAACCCCCATATCCTGCATCAATTCTATTAATTGATTAACATCTCGTATGTCCGGCAGGTTGTGTAAGGTTACTTTTTCTGAAGTGAGCAGGCAGGCACAAATAACTTGGAGTGCTTCATTTTTAGCTCCCTGTGGAATGACTTCTCCATGAAGCGATTTTCCTCCTTTTACTTCGAATGCATTGTTCACCTGTTTCTATTTTTGTGTTTGTGTCTGTTTTTTCCGTTGTTTCTACCTCCTTTATGAGAACGACTTCTTTTTCTGTTGGGGGTGTTAAATAGATTGTCCGGCAGTTGCAGACTATGGTCATTTTCATATTGAAGCTTTCCGTTGGTAATTTCAGAAAGCTCGGCTCGAATCATATCATCGTGCATTTCATCTTTATGCCAGGAGGCATAAGCTAATTTCATGTAGTAGCCGATGTATTGAATTAGTTCATTCTTTTTCTCGGAATCCTCTTCAAGTAAGGCCTTTTTTATTTCATTTTCAAGATTCTTTCCAAGGTGTTTTGCTTTCGGATGATGTTTGGGGTAAGGTAAAGGATCCGGATGTTTACTTAAGGTTGCGTTAGTTGGAATGGGATACGGGGATTCTACTTTCAATTGAAAATCTGATATTAAGAATAAATGATCCCAAAGTTTATGACGCCAATCTTCTACATTCCTGAGATGGGGATTCAGTCGCCCCATTAATTCAATTACTGCTTCTGTATTCTTCTGGCGTTTCTTATTGTCCTCAATGGTGAGTAGGTATTCAACCATCTTCTGCACATTTCGACCATATTCTCTGATAGCCAAATGATTTCTTGTTGTATTATATTCCATAATAAATTTATCTCTGCAAACTTTATTGGCAAAAATAAGGAAAATATGTGTCCTTATTGATAGGGAAGTTAAACCATTCTTTAAAATGGTGCTACTTTTCGGAAGAAATATTGATGCTTCTGTTCATGGTCTCTTCTAGAGAAATAATGGTTTCGGTACGTTCAATCCCATTAATTTTTTGCAGCTGATCATGTAGTATTGTGCGAAGTTGTTGTATGTTTTTACAAACAATCTCAACAAAAATACTCCAATTCCCCGTCGTATAATTTAAGCGAACAATTTCAGGAATGCCTTTTAATTCCTGGGCTACAGAATAGTATAGGGAACTTTTTTCCAGGTATATTCCTACGAAAGCAATGACATCATAGCCTATCATTTCTAGATTGACTTGCATCTTGTTGCCTTTTATGATCCCTAATTCATGTAGTTTTTTCATCCGCACATGTATCGTACCACCGGAAACAAGCAATTTTTTACCTAAATCAGCGTAAGAAACACTGGCATTCTGCATCATTTCATTTATGATGCGTAAATCTAATTTGTCTATATGGGATGATGGCATATCGTTTAGTGTACTATTTGAAAAATTTCTAAAGAAAGGTCTAAAGTAGTAAAAATATAAAAAGGATTCAATGTTTTGATTAAGTTTTTTGTAAAAATATAAAATCTACTGGATTGTGCTAAATTTGCCTGCTATGGGACACAAGAAATTAATACGATTTGAAGAGATAAAGACCTTTCCTAATGTTTTGATATTTCCAAAAGATATTAAAGGTGAGTGGGCAACAAAACATTTTCGGAATAACTTACCTTTGACTTTAGAACTCGCGTGTGGTAAGGGAGAATATACTGTTGGGATGGCCAGACGATTTAAAAATAAAAATTTTGTAGGGGTCGATATAAAAGGAAATCGTATTTGGAAAGGAGCAAAGATTGCCTTGGAAGATGAAGTCTCTAATGCTGCTTTTTTGAGAATTCAAATTGACCATATAGCGGACTATTTTGCAGAGAATGAAGTCGCAGACATTTGGATTACATTTCCGGATCCTTTTCTGCGCAAATCGAAGGCTAAAAAAAGACTGACACATCTGCGCTTTTTACATCATTATAAGAAAATTTTACAGCCTGAGGGGCGTATTCATTTGAAGACGGATTCTCCGGAATTATATGAATTTACTCAAGAGGTTATTGCTGAAAATAATTGTATTCTGCATAAGAATCTTTCGGATGTATATGCAAATGAGCCCAATGAACTGCTGAAAATTAAGACGTTTTATGAAAAAATGCATTTGGAAGATGGACGGACTATTCGTTATTTAGAATTTTCATTACCGGAAGTTTTGCCGGAATGGCCTAAGAAATTGAAGAAAGATGAATCAAGAGAAGAACAAGGTCAATAAGCCTTTTTATGAAGCTGTTTATGCTGTAGTTCGTTCGGTTCCGGTCGGTAGGGTAACTACTTATGGAGCTGTAGCCGAGGCTACTGGAACGCGGCTTTCCGCTAGGATGGTAGGCTGGGCATTAAGTATGAGTCATCAGGCTCATCCGGCAGTTCCTGCGCAAAGAGTGGTTAATAGATTAGGTATTCTATCCGGAAGGCACCATTTTGCTACCCCTACCTTAATCCAAGAGTTGCTAGAGCAGGAAGGGGTAAAAGTAAAAGATGATAAAGTAGTCCATTTTAAAGATAAATTCTGGGATCCTTTACATCCTGATGCCTAGAGATTTCATTCTTTTGAAAAAGAATTTTAATAATCCGGATCGGAATAAATGACTTGTAAGACTGTTTGTCCCACGGCTTTAAGCGTTTTTTTACTAATATTATCCATATTATCGGTAATTTTATGATGCCAGGGCATAAAATCGCCATTCCCTTGTAATCCAATAATATCCATGGTAGGAATACCGGTTATTCTGTTGACAAACTCATGATCATCGGTGATGCCGATATTTCCTATTTGTCTATATCTAAAGAAACTGGAATAGCCTATACTATTGGCTATATCCCAAACCATTTTTGATTCGGCATCGGCATAATGTCGTGTAATCATCTCTCTGAAAAAACGGGCTCCTTTTCCGCCAACCATGTCTAGCAGAATACCATATTTTGCCTGATATCCATTCTGTTTTGCTGTCTTTGACCAATATTGGGTTCCCAATCCCCAAGAATTGGCGTTGTTATTCACTCCGGCATCTTCTATGTCTGTAAATAAAATATCCACACCAATTTTTGGTTTTTCTTTCTCTAACTGTCGGGCAATTTCTAATAAAGCGCCAACACCACTTCCTCCATCGTCCGCACCATCAAAGTGTTGATCGGCTGTTTCCGGAACCGCATCTGCAAACTCGCGCGTATCCCAATGTGCCAGTAAAAGTATTCTTTCCTTGGCATCAGGATTAAAATGCCCGATAATGTTAACAGATTTATAGGCGTTGTTGAGGCTATTTATTGTGGCTCGTTGTATGGTTGTTTGGTCTGCAAATGATTTCATCTTGGAAATGAGCCAGTCGGCACATGCTTTGTGTGCTTGTGTGTTGGGTATCCGTGGGCCAAAACTAACTTGCTTTTCAATATAGTGATAGGCACTGTCGGCATTAAAAACAGGTGCTTTTGCTAAAGGCTGTTCCTTGGTTTTTTGTTGTTTGTTATTGGACTCTTTATTCCCTCCTGATTGACATGCAAATAAGAAAAGGCTTAAAGCGAGTATAGGGATAATCTTTACTTTATTATTCATAGGGGTCAAACTTATTAAGTTTATGTCTAAAATGTGACAAAATTAAGATTTAAATTTTTTCTTGTGGTACAAAGGAATTTTTTCATTGTAACTTTGTAAAAAAAATAACATTGGGATAAGAATTATAGAATAACTGAGATATTTATAAATTTGAAACATTGTTGTAATTAATATGGCACAAATAATTCCATTACTGGAAGGTAGTTTTACTGTAGATAAAAGTAAGGCTTTTCATCCTTTTGATACCGAAAAAGATAACCTTCAAGAACGACCTCATGGATCTTTATTGGTTGAAGTGCAGCCCTTTTTGTTAAAAACAGCGGAGGAGAATATTGTAATAGATACAGGCTTGGGATTTGAGAAAGATGGGTTATTACAATTGCATTATAATCTAATTGAAAATGGAGTTCAGCCTGAGGATGTTGATAAAGTTTTGACGAGCCATCTACATAAAGATCATACCGGCGGTATGAGCAAGATAAATGAAGAGGGCGAAAAAGAATTGAGTTTTCCGAATGCGACTTATTATATAAATAAAAAGGAATTGGATTACGCTCTGGATAATATTGGTTCTTCTTATGTAGAGGAGCAGCTTACTATCCTTGTGGATCATCCTCAAGTAACTTTCTTTGATGGAGATGGTGAAATTAATTCGTCTATAAGCCATAAATTATCAGGAGGACATTGCCCTTATCATCAGGTTTTTTGGATTAAAGATGATGAGGATATTTATTTTTATGGAGGAGATGTAGCTCCCCAATATAGCCAGCTAAAACGTCGCTTTATTGCCAAATACGATTTTGATGGAAGAAAAAGTATGGAATTGAGGCAAGAATATTTGGAAAAAGGAAAAAATAAAAACTGGATTTTTTTGTTTTATCATGATATTAAAACGCCTTTTATTCAGCTGTAATGTAAGGAGTAATAATTTTTAAAGCGCTTGGCGCTATTTTTATATTTATTTCCCGGCTGTTATTGGAAATAGTATCTCCATCGGTTTGTATAGATTTAATTGTCCGATTGGAATATATCGTAAAATCTTTAGAGAGAATCGATTTTATGTGTTTGGATTGATGTTCTGTGAAAGAGCTAATAACAATAGGAGGAAGTTCCCATGGAGTCAGGTGCTCAATAATCGAAATATCTAATAAACCATCGAATGGAGAAGCTGCCGGGGATAGCTTGAAATTGTATCCCATTTGATTGCTATTTGCAACATTAATCATAAAAGCCTGCCCCTTCTCTTTCTTGCCTTCTGTCTCAAATTGATAAGTGAAAGGGTGATATTGTTGAAGGGCTTTTGGTATTGATTGTAAATAGCCAAGAAAACCACGCGTTTTACTCTTGTCAAAAAGGGATGAAACTACGGCATCAAATCCTACTCCGGCGTTGCTTAAGAAAAGATGATTATTAATAAAACCCACATCCATTTCTTTGATATGGAGTTGATTAATAATGCGAATAGCTTTCGGTACGAGTAATGGAATTTTTAAGCTACGAGCCAGGCCATTGCCGCTTCCTGTTGGAATAATTCCGAGTATAATGTTGGTATGCCATAATCCCTGCGCAATTTCATTTACAGAGCCATCACCTCCTACAGCAACGACAATATCCACCTTGTCTGCTGCAGCCTGCCTGCTTAATTTGATGGCATGTCCTTTGTAATGGGTGAACGCAAGTTGGTATTCAAAAATTGATTCATCAAGCCATCTATCGATTTGTCTAGAAATCCGTCTTTTGGCAGAAGTACCGGATTTTTTGTTAATAATGACTAATACCTTTTTCATTTAGTGCTCCATTAAGCTCTTTTCTTTACCTATTTGGGCTGCAATTAATGGGGATTTTGGTGCTAAGAAAAACCCGGTCAGGCTAGCAAACATGATGGGCATAAAGAATCCGAAACCGGTTAAGGTTGATACCAAAAGGATTGTACTTATTGGTGTACGAGTAACACAAGAATTAACTGCTGCCATACAGCAAACAACTGCAAGTCCAACATGTTGAAATTCGGGATTTATGGTAAATAGTAGAATTCCCAATGCCGCACCAATAAAAAATAAAGGGATAATAAAACCTCCACGCCAGCCGGAAGTTACGGTTAAAGCCATGGTAAATACTTTAGCAATAATGATGATAGCCAAAATACCAATCGTCCAGTGTTGGTGTAGTAATTCTATAAGTTCATAGTGAGAAAAATAACGCGTAATGGGAAGTTTCCATGCAATAATACCAAGAATAATTCCACTGAGTGTAGTTTGGATATAGAAAGGCATTTTTGCTTTCTTAAAAGTGAGTTTTAGTGTTCTGAAACTCCAGATTATTCCCCAGCCTAAGATGGCACTAATAGCTCCATAACCCATAGCCCAGAAAAAATCCGTTACCACGAATTGATAATCTATGTTAAATGGAAGATCCCAAACGGGGGCTAACCCCATTTGCGTAATAAGTTGATATACGATAAAACTTGTTCCACTGGCTACAAAGGAAGGAATTAATGCCTGGTAGTATTCTACCACGTGTTTGTGGTGCATTATTTCCAGAGCGAATAGACTTCCGCCCAATGGGGCGCCAAACATGGCAGTGAAACCGGTTGCCATGCCTGCAATACTCAAAGATCGGTATTCCTCTCCACGCAGTCTGAAGCGTTTGGCAAGCCAGGATCCGATAGATCCAATCACTTGTACCATAGGCGCCTCTGGTCCCGCACTACTTCCTGCTCCAATTCCAATAATAGATGTCGCGATCATTGAGGGATTGTTCCTTGTATCTAAACGACCTCCATTAAATCGAATATTATTAACTACAATCTCCATTTCTCCCGGATCTCCTCTAAAATGTATAATTAATCCTATAATTAATCCGGCAGCACCCATGATTCCAATCACTTGCCAAGCCAGGGTGTACTTTCCTGTAATTTCCATCAGGTAGTCAATCACATTCCAATAAATACCTGCAACTATTCCACCTACAATACCGAGTGCAACCCAGGTAAAGAAGGATTTTGTAAAGACGAATGGATTAAGAGTCAGTGGTACATTAATCTGATTTCGTAACTTAATCCATTTCCGTCTACGAGAAAAATCGGACATTTAATGATAGATATATATTATATAAATATTTTTGCTCTGCAAAGGTACGTGAGCTAGTTTAAATATCAATAGGGTTCGGTAGGTGAATTTTGTATTAATTTTAGGGTATAAGTCAGTTGTAATAAGGGATGTCTTAGTATTTTATTTAAATGGATGCTCTTTTTATAAGTCTAAATGGGTTCTTTATTTTTGTATATTTTTTATCTAGAATTAATTCAGCTGTTTTGCGTCCCATTGCTTTGTGATCTGTAGAAATTACTGTAATACCCTCTAGTAAGATTTCCTTCAATGGGGTTTCATTGTAGGAAATAATTCCTATGTCTGTCCCAATTTTGAAATGATTGTCTTTACATTTCTTGATTAATTCTACCAAGTCTGTTTCACTTATAACAATATAGACATCTCCTTTTTGAACAGGAGAATTTTCATTCATCTCTTCGAATATAGAATAGTCAAAACTATTTAACATACAGAAATTGCGGAATCCTGCTTTAATTTCAGGAGGATAAGGAGTGAGTGTAGGATTGAGATAGATGAGTCTTTGGTATTTATCCAGTAGGGGTTTAGCCTCTTCAAGCGCATCTATGATATCTTTCCTGAAATCTTGATATATAGCGGTATAATTCTGTTCGAGTTGTGGTAAATCTCTATCCAGCAGGATTAGTTTTTCTCTTGGAATGCGGTTAATAATGTTGATTGCTTTCTCTTCATTATCATAAAAATGAGGCATTACAACGTAATAATCATATCGACCAATATTATTTTTGATAATAATGTCTAGTATGTTGATATCCCAGTGATGGATTTTTAGATCTACTTTTGTATTTTTACCCAGTGATAGTCTCAATGCATCATATATCTGTTTTTTGTAGTTACTGAGTTTATTAAAAATTAAAAGTACTCTGGTAGGGATATTTACATCAGTTCTGTTTACAAAGTACCCTTTTCCTCTGACTGCTTCGATTATATTTTGCTCCTTTAATTCTTTGTAAGCCTTCTCTACAGTATCTCTAGATATTAAATGTTCTATACTTAACTGGTTAATTGAAGGCAATTTGTCTCCTTTATGAAAATCTCCATCACGAATCGCTTTAATAAGGGAATCTGCAATAGAAAGATATTTGGGGGTATTGGGGGTAAAGGAGATGCGTATGTTTTTAGTCATGTTTGCCAATTTACAAAAATGGTCTCACAAGTTACGAATTAAAACTAATCTTTGAAAAAAGATTAGTTTTGGTTGGATGGCTAAACTGATAGTTTACTAGTATTTTGCCGCATATTTTTATTTTTTTTCTGTTCTTTTTTATTGCTCATACATTGATCTATGCTGGATTTAGATAAATTTTATGCAAGGATACAAGACAGTGCAGGATAGTTTTTATTCAACCTTCCAATACTTTTAGTCTTTTAAATAATATAATTCTGTGTTTACTAAATTTTTATTGGGGTAATGTATAAATTTATATTCTTTTTGTTCATTTATGTTTGCGTTTCTTTCAATCTAAGTGCGCAAATTAATATTGGTCAGTATGAGGGTGATTTTAGTAAGAGCAAGAACGAAATTTCTTTCTCTGCAACGAATGCGAAAGTAAAACTCAATTTCTGTACTCCTGCAATGTTTAGGGTAAGAGTAAGTTGGGATGGACATTTTAATGAAGCCGAACATTGGATGGTAACCAAGTATCAATGGAATCCTGTTGATATTCAGACTGTTAATCAAGAGGATGATTTGCAGATTAGAACTACTGACCTAAAAATTGTTATTCATAAGAATCCAATAAGAATTGACGTCTATACGACTGAAGGAAAATTGTTGAGTTCTGAAAGTAATACAGCCATGACTAGAAATGGCGCTGTTAAAAAAGGTAATGTTGTTAAATGTAGCAAATTTTTACAGCCTGATGAACATTTTTTTGGTTTTGGAGAACGGATGGATTTTTTAGACAGACGAGGTAAAAAAGTGAGTCTCAATGTAGGAAGGGGGGAATCGGATTCTGGTCATTTAAAGGGGGCATATAATACGTTGAAAGCAAACTATAGTCCAATCCCTTTTTTTATGAGTACAAAGGGATATGGTCTGTTTTTTCATAATAGCAATAAGACAACTTGGGATATGGGATCTACTTCTTCCAATAGCTATTCTTTTGCTGCTGTTAATGGAGAATTAGATTATTATTTTATTTATGGACCTAAGTTTCCTGCAATTTTAGATGAATATACGGAACTTACCGGTAAATCTCCTTTATTACCCAAATTTGCCTTGGGCTTACAATTTGGAACTTATAGCGGAGGTACTTGGGGACATGAAAAGCATGCTTCTCCTGCATATGTTCTTGCTTTGGTTAAGGAATTCAGAGAAATGGGGATTCCTTTGGATATACTATTCTTAGATTCTACCTGGAGAATATTCGCCGAAGGAGGACATGGTGCTACCACCTTTGAATGGCGTGATGCTTTTACCAATCCCAAGGAAATGTTTGATAGTTTGTATGCCATGCATTTGCACATGGTTGGCCTGCATATTCGATCTCGTTTGGATAATGGTCCAAAGTATCATTTACTGAAAGATGCACAGAAGGCAGGAATGACTTATCCCGAGCAAGGTCATCAGGGGGAGTTTCCCAATTATTTTGATTCTACCGCAGTAGATTGGTGGTGGAACAATGCGGTGATGAAAGTGGCTTCTCAGGGGGCTATGTTTTTTAAGACAGATGAAGGTAGCGCTTTTGGTAGAAAGGCGAATGAGAGTGATAAGAGGGGGCCTACAGATTCTTTAGCCTTAACCTTACATAATATATTCCCTCTGGCTTACACGGGAGCTGCATTTAATGAATTTCAAAAATATAATGGCATTCGTGGCATGAATCAAACCCGGGAGGGCTATGCAGGAATTCAGCGTTTCCCTTATATTTTTGCCGGAGATTGGCCTAGCCAATGGCAGTTTTTTGAACCTGTGATTAAGGCCGGTTTAAATATTGGGGTCTCCGGCGTGGGATACTGGACACATTGTATGGGAGGATTTGAAGGTAAAGCTGACCCTGAATTATATATCCGTTGGTGTCAATTTGGAATGTTTAGTCCGGTAGCTATGGCTTTTGGTATGGATCATCCCGGATATAAAGAACCATGGAATTATGGAGAAAAGGCTTTAAAGAACTTTAAAAAATATGATTCATTACGTTATTCTTTAATCCCTTATATTTATTCTACTGCTTATGAAAATCATGAAACAGGCATGCCAATAATTAGGGCATTGGTACTGCATTATCAAAATGATCATAACGTTTATGATATTACGGATCAGTATATGTTTGGAGACAATATGATGGTATGTCCTGTGACGGAAAAAGGAGCACGCAGCAGGGTGATATATCTTCCGGAAGGAAGCTGGGTGAACTACTGGACCGGTGAAAAATATGAAGGAAAACAATATATAACAGTATTATGTCCTTTATTACAAATTCCTATTTTTATAAAAGGAGGCGGGATAATCCCAACTCAAAACGTGATGCAATATATTGGGGAAAAACCTGTAGATGCGATTACCTTAAATATTTATCCTGATGGCAGATCTTCTTTTGACTTATATGATGATGACGGACTCAGTCTGAAGTATCAAAAAGGAAATTATGCTATTACAAAAATCACAAGTGAAAAATTAGAACAAGCTATTGACGTTGAGATTGCAAAACCTGAAGGCAAATATTCTGTTGAGGAAAGAAAATATAAGCTTAAAATACATCTCAATCAATCACCCATTTCGGTGATTGACAATGGAGATCCGATGTCCCAGAGTGATTTAAATAATAAAAAAGGGTGGTATTTCGACTCCGAAAATAAAATACTTTGGGTATATCCGAAGGAAACCAGTAAGAAAAATATAAATATAAAGGTCAATTTTTAAACTTAAAAATTATGAAAAAAGGAACATTATTACTTTTAGTCGTTTTGTCGGGGACATTTATTATGCAGGTAAATGCCCAATCAAAAGAACAGACGTCGGCGGTCTTACAAAAGATTGCTGATCGTATTGTAAAAGAGACTCCCTACGAATTTGTAAATACAAAAACGAAGAAAACTTATGACAATCTTGAAGGGGTTCCTTTTACTTTGAACATGAAAGTAAAAAGCAGATACAATGATTGGCATTATACAAATGGAGTCTTAGATATAGCCTTGATGGAATTGTCAGAGGCGTTAAATACTGATAAATATGAAAATTATGTTTTGAAAAATATGGATTTTGTATTTAATCCGGATAATCTGAATTATTTTAAAAAGCAATATCAAAAAGTACTAAAGCAAAAAGATGGTTTGGATAAAGTCAGCGATCTTTCATGGTATATGATTTTCCGGATGATTCGTCTGGATGATTACGGCGTTATGGCTGTCAGCTTAGTTGATCTTTATGAGAAACATAAAGACCCTGCATTTAAAAAATATATTGATAAGGCAGCTCATGCACTAACTTATGCGGAACCCCGGCTGGAAGATGGAACTATTGCCAGATATTTTCCACATGAAATGTCGATATGGGCAGATGATCTTTATATGAGTGTGTCTCTATTATCTCGTATGGGAAAGCTTACAGGGGATAATAAATATTTTGAGGATGCTGTTCATCAGGTCTTGAAATTTCATCAATATTTATGGGATCCTGTAAAAAATATATACTATCATGCTTATTTTACGGATACAGAGAAAAATGGTGTAGCTTACTGGGGAAGGTGTAATGGATGGGTAATGATGGCACAGGCTGAACTGTTGTCCGCTTTACCTGAAGATTATCCGCAACGGGATACTTTAATTCAGTTATTCCGTGAAGAGGCAAGAGGTTTTTCTCGTTATCAAAGTGCGAATGGATTATGGCATCAATTATTGGATAAGCCGGATTCTTATTTGGAGACCAGTTGCTCTGCTATATTTACTTATTGCATTGCAAAAGGCGTTAATGAAGGTTGGTTGGAACCTTACTTCAGCCGAGTGGCCAAATATGGATGGGAAGGTCTTGTGAAAAATAAAATTACAGCAGATGGAGATGTAATTGATATCTGTCCGGGTACAGGTATTGGTTATTCAACTGTATTCTATTATAATCGACCTAAAACAAGGAATCGTCCGATGGGAGAAGGCCCGGTTATACGTGCCGGTGCAGAAATCTTAGAGATGACACCTTATAGGTCTGCTCCTGCATATACTACTTATCATTTGGTAAAAGATAGAAGTGAAAGTGGAAAATAAATCAATATGAAGGAGAAATTTACAGCTGTAGCAATAATGATTGTTGCATTGACTATTTCATTTTCAGCTCATTCACAGTCAGCATATAAGTTTGATTTTGGAACAGGGAAAGTCAAACAAGACTACAAACAAGTCACTGCGGTTACACAGTATAATGAACAAAGAGGATTTGGATTTGATTATAATATCAAAGTGGTAGCAAGGAACAGAGAGGAGGAAAGCAGTATGCTAAAAAGTGATTTTTGTACCAGTATTGGATCTATGTTTTTTTCTGTGAAAGTGCCTGAAGGAACTTATGAAGTTACAGTAACTCTAGGAGATGCCCGACGAGCATCAAAAACTACTATTAAAGCAGAATCCCGGAGATTAATGGAAAAAGAGGTGGTTACAAAACCGGGAGAGTTTAAGAAGGTCTCTTTTATGGTCAGTATTTGGGATAGTGTAATTAATGAAAATAAAGTAGTAATACTTAAGTCACGGGAACGGGATAAATTGGATTGGGACAATAAGCTCACATTGGAATTCAGTAATGCAAGACCTTGTGTAGATGCTATAACTATTAAAAAAGTGAATAATGCGACAACCATCTATTTAATGGGTAATTCTACAGTGACAGATCAATCTCTGGAGCCATGGTTCTGTTGGGGGCAGATGATCCCTTCCTTTTTTAAATCAGGTAAAATTGCCATTTCAAACCATGCAGCTTCCGGATCTACCTTAAGAGCATCTATTGGACGAAAAAGGCTGGCTAAGGTTTCCAGTATGCTAAAACCGGGAGATTACCTTTTTGTTGAATTTGCGCACAATGATCAAAAGCCGGGCTCAGGAGAAAAAGCATATACAACTTATAATAAGTATTTAAGAATATATGTTGATTCTGCCAGAGCACATGATGCCATTCCTGTATTTGTGACTTCCACCAATCGTCGTCGATTTAATGAAAATGGTGAATTTTATGGTACACTTGGCGATTTTCCGGATGCTATGCGTTACGAAGCAAAAAAAGATAATGTTACATTGATAGATTTGAATGCTATGACAAAGACTTTATACGTGGCATTAGGTTCTGAGAAATCCAGAGATTTATTCGTACAATTTCCTGCCGGTACCTTTCCCGGGCAAAAAGAAGAATTAGCTGATAATACTCATTTCTGTGATTTTGGAGCCTATGAAATAGCTAAATGTGTAGTAGAAGGAATAAAGAAAAAACTTCCCGATGTGGCTAGATATTTAAAGTCGGATTTAGCGCCCTTTGATCCTGCCCATCCTGATGATATCAAAGATTGGTATCTGCCTCTCACGCCTATGTTTACAAGTATTAAACCTTATGGAAATTAAAAAAGTGTATGATGTTTAAATATAATAAAAATATAATAATTGTTACTGCTTTCTTTCTGGCATTTGGTCTTTCTTCCTTTACATTGCCATCAATATCAGAGCTTTCGAGTCCTTCTTTAGATTGGATTAAGCAAACAGGTGCAAAGGTTTTCCCGAAAGGCAATACGATATATAATGTAAAGGACTATGGTGCTGTGAATGATGGAAAAACAATGAATACCAAAGCTATTCAAAAAACAATTAATATCTGTGCCAAAAATGGCGGAGGAATAGTCAAATTTGATACGGGAGAATATTTGACGGGATCCATTTTCTTAAAATCCGGAGTTCATTTAGTTATTGATGAAAATGTTACCATTTTGGGGAGTCAGGATATTAAAGATTATCGTGAAATTCAGACCAGAATTGCAGGAATTGAAATGAAGTGGCCGGCTGCATTGATTAACGTGAAAGGACAGCATAATGTGGCCATTTCAGGAGAAGGAACGATAGATGGACAGGGAAAAACTTTTTGGGATGAGTATTGGCGTACAAGGAAAATTTATGAAAAGAAAGGATTGCGTTGGATAGTAGATTATGATGTGAAACGACCTCGTACTTTATTGGTTCAAGAGTGCAAGGATGTAACCATTAAAGATATCACTTTAAAAAGGGCAGGATTTTGGACTGTCCATATTTTGTATTCTAATCATGTTACTGTGAATGGCATAACCATAAGAAATAATATTGGTGGACATGGGCCAAGTACTGATGGTATTGATATAGACTCTTCTACTTATGTGAGAATTGAAAACTGTGATGTGGATTGTAATGATGATAATTATTGCTTAAAAGCAGGACGTGATGCTGATGGTTTAAAGGTAAATAAACCTACTGAATATGTATGGATACATGATTGTATAGCTCGTGCAGGCGCAGGATTACTGACTATTGGAAGTGAAACATCAGGTAGTATTCATCACGTCTTAGTAGAAGATTCCAAAGCAATAGGGACAAGTAATG
>Ga0079226_10000994_pt1 | contig 21312 bp, 21 predicted proteins | sample Poulit2014_FD_76345 | JGI IMG/M metagenome (GOLD analysis project Ga0079226, IMG submission 76345) | Agricultural soil microbial communities from Georgia to study Nitrogen management - Poultry litter 2014 | ecosystem: Environmental > Terrestrial > Soil > Agricultural land | place: USA: Georgia... | reverse complement strand
GTGGATTCTTAAACTGCTCCCTCAATGCAGTGCCTAAACTTTTTCTTGAGATAATACCTAACCTAGTTGCCATTTCTAATAGGAATATAGTAACAATAACTGCAAATACTAATCCCCAGATTAATGCAAATCCATATTCTGCTCCTGCTACTGATGCTGTTGTTACTGTACCAGGACCTATAATAGCTGCAGCCACAATTGCACCTGGACCAACATTCTTCAATCTCTTAATAAATACCTTCAGATTCATATAATCACTCTTTCACAAGATTATTAATATGTCTTACAGTTATTTCTTCGATTAAATTAATCATTGCTGCATTTGCACTATAAGCTAGACCATCAACAGTATTTTCTATATTTCCACTAACTCCATCAATCAGTCCAACTTCTATAGCTACTCTCATCATAATTTTTTCATCATTAGTTGTGTGCAGGTATAAATAATCTTTTGTATATATGGCTATTGCAGCAACTATGGCATAGCAAGCCCAATTGCTAACAGATGCTGTTACTAAAAGATTCGTGGGAACAGCGGATCCAATTCCAGATCCACACCCACACCTACAAACTGCCCCATAAGGAATCTTTTTTTTCACAACATCCTTAACATTAGACATACCAATTTCATTACCACCATCACCTATTCCAAGAGTCAGAATGTTATTATTATCAGCTAACCTGAATAATTCATCGACATGAGAATACCCCTCCGAGTAATCAAATCCACCCATATTGTGAAAAATACCTTTATCATTTTTACCAGTTTTTTCAATACTTATTATTGCTTCCGGTTTGAACTTCTCTATTAGAATATCTGAAACATAAACTGATTCATGTAAATTGGTGGGGAATGGCACTATTTTTATAACGTCAATACCTGTTTTTGTTATATTATTTACATCCATAATTATCGTTTCAAAACTTAATCTTTTAAAAAATGATTCAGTTTGATTCACTAAAGATGGTTCAGTTACTAATATAATATTAGACCGCTTATATTTTTTAAGCGCTTTTATTAGTACTACTGTACCTATTGGTCCATCTGTTTCTCCAATTTCTTTACTAACCCAACCTCTAGCTAACGCGCCCGTAGTAAGTATGATAGCTCCTTTTTTATTAATTTCATCTATACTTTTTATCACTTGCATTAAAATAGAAGTCTTCTGTGAATCCAACATGTCCTGATATAAATAATTGACTCCACGATTATTGAAATCTACATTAATAAGTTTTTCAATTTGATTTATCAATTAAATTCACCACTTATTGATTATGTTCTGGATCATCATAAGAACGTCTCCATCCAGTTATTGCTGCAATTATTATCACTATAAATAGTGCCCAAGCATATGGATTTAAGAATGAAGTGAAAATACTTGGTAATGGAACATCATATTGCTGTGAAGCCACTACAAGTAACCCATACCATGTTACGATTGAACTGTGCCATGGAATAGTAAAATAAAAACTAGTCACTGAACAGTCCATCATAATTGCTTTTCTAGAAGGAGATAAATTAAACTTTTCACCAATTTTTTTTACAAATCCTGGTCCTACTAAAAGTACAGCCGCTGTGTTATTTGAAATTGGTGTAGAAATTATTGCTGTCACAAATATGATAGCTAGTTCCGCAGCTCTTGCAGACTTAGTGAATTTATCCATTACAAAAGCAAGAATTTTGTCTATAGCCCCCGAAGCAATCATTATTTGGGTAACTGCTAAGATGATAATTACAAACACTAAAGGATTCACTATACTGCTGATACCATCTTCAACTATTCCTGAACTTGCACCACTTTCAGTTGGAATATGAAACATATCCAAAAGAGCAATATTATTGTTAATCATTCCTAAAATTACAGCTGAAATAATAGCCCATATAAATGCTTCAACCATATGTCTATTTAAGAAGACGGCAGTTAACAATACTGCAAAACTAGCAAGCATTAATAAACCGCTAGGGTTAGCATTTTCTGTCACTTCATTCTGTGTGACTTCTCCACCACCGCCAAATATAAACACAACAGCTATTGTGATAATTGCTGCAACAATTACCATTGGCATTCTTGCCAGAACAACTGTTTTAATTCTTGCTTCCTGAGTAGATGCTGATGCGATTGTTGTATCTGAATGAGGTGACACATTATCACCAAACCCTGCTCCAGCGAGAATAGCAACTGCCAGTACAATCGGGTCTGCTCCTAAAAATACACCTGTTGGATATAGTACAGGCGTCATTGCAATGACAGTTCCTGTAGAAGTACCTGTGACTAATGAAAATAGCATTGCACAAATCAGCGCAATCACCGCAAAATACGCACCCTGCATATTTGCCTCTAATCCTACCCATACTAATCCTTCAACAAGGCCGCCAGCAGTCATAAGCTGCCCAAAGACACCTGCAAATAACCATAGTGTAATAATAATCGCGCCATACCTGTTTGCAATGCCATCGATTAATGTTTCATTGTAGTGATATTTATCCTTAGCTAAAAACATACCTATCACTATTGCTATCCATCCGGCAGCCCAATAACTTGTAGTTCCCCCTGTCCCCGCAAATGTCACTACAATCATACCTGTAATGAAAATAAGTAACGGTACACTACCACCAAATGCTCCACCGTACATCTTCAAATTATTTTTTTCCATGAAAATTCACCCCTTTGTAATATTCAGTTGTTATTTACTTCTTAAATCTTGTGCTTAACATATAAAGTTCGAGTTTCAGAATAGAACATCACACCTGCTTTACCTTGTTCCCTCGGACCTATTGTCGTGTTTTTCATTCCTCCAAACGGGAAATGAGGTTCACTATATATACTTGGCATATTTACATGAGAAACTCCTGATTCAACATTATCCAAATAGTCAAATGCTTTTTCTAAATTATTTGTGTATATTGAAGAAGATAAACCATAGGTCACATCATTCGATAACTGGAGTGCCTCTTCATATGAATCTACAACTATAACTGCTATAATAGGCGCAAACATCTCTTCTTGAGCTATTGTCATACTTGTTTTTACATCAGTAAATATTGTGGGTTGTACAAAATTTCCGTTTTCATACTCCTCTGTATTCAGTACCTCTCCTCCAATTTCTAGTTTCGCTCCTTCTTTAACTCCCTTTTCTATATACTTTTCGTAAGTATTTACTTGATTTTGATCGATTACTGCTCCCATATCTACATTTTTATTTTTGGGATTACCAACCACCATCTTCTTAGTTTCTTCAATTAATCTACTTGTTACTTGTTCAGCTATATCCTTGTGAAGAATTAATCTACTGGTAGCTGTACATCTCTGCCCACATTCTCCAAAAGCACTTAACATGACATTATTCACGACTAGCTCTATATCAGCATCTGGTAAAACAACAAACGGATTTTTCCCGCCCATTTCAGCCTGAATTTTACCATTTCTCGCGGAAACTACTTTACCTAATTCCATCCCTACTTGGGTCGATCCTGTAAAAGATACCGCTCTTATTTTTTCATTATTTGCAAATTCATTACCTACTACACTTCCAGATCCGGTGACAAAATTAATTACACCTTCTGGTATTCCACTCTCCTCAAGTAACTCAATAAACATTTGACTAATTAAAGGTGTTGTTGAAGCAGGTTTAAATACTACTGTGTTTCCTGCGACTAAAGCGGGGGTGATTTTTGAAGACGCTAAACCTAAGGGGAAATTCCATGGTGTAATAATACCAACGACTCCATGAGGTGCTCTTTGAGTATAGGCAAATGTTCCTTCTTGCTGAGTGGGAAGAGTTTCTCCAGCAAGTCTAGTTGCTTCACCTGCCATGAACCTTATTACATTAACTGCTCTATCTACTTCGCCGGCTGCTTCACTTAAAGTTTTACCTGTTTCTCTTGTGATGATATCTCTGAATTCAATTTTTCTGCTTTCAAGTTTATCTGCTACACTATAAAATATTTTACCTCTACTGGGAGCAGGCGTTGCAGCCCACTTTTCCCTTGCTTTAAATGCCGAATTGACTGCTTCTACAACATCTTCTTTCGTTGAGTATTGAAAACTCCCTAAAACATCTTTTTGGTCAGATGGGTTAGTACTTTCAAAAGTTTTTTTAGAATTTGAAGTAACCCATTTTCCATTAATAAAATTATTATATGTCTTCATAAATGCCACTCCTATTCAGTGAATTGTTTTTTTATTATATCTTCGTAATACTTAATGAAAGCCGTATGGTCATCATCTCCATAGCCTTCCTGTTGAGCCAATAAAATGAATTGATTTGCGACTTGAGAGATAACCAATGGAACTTCTTCTGTTTTGCCCATCTCCAACGCAATATCCATATCTTTTTTCAATAAATTAGTTGAAAATCCTGGTTGAAAATCTCTATTAATAACATTTTTCGGAAATTTATTATTTAAAGCAAAATTTGAACCAGCACTTTTACTAATTACTTCCAACATTTTTTCTAACTTAATACCTGACTTAACACCCAACGCAATTGCTTCACAAGTTGCAACAAAGATAGAACCATATAATAAGTTATTAACTGCTTTAATTGAATGACCAGTTCCTGCTTCTCCTATATAATTTACATTTTTGCCTAATTTATTAAAAATAGGTAAGCACTCATCATATTTCTCTTCACTACCTCCAACCATGATACTTAGTGTTCCATCGATCGCTCCATCCGGTCCACCACTTACCGGCGCATCCAAATAGTTAATATCATATTCTTCAAAAGTTTTACTAATAAATCGAGTACTCTCAGGATTAGAACTACTCATATCTACAAAAGTTTTTCCTTTTAACAAACTCAATTCAATATTGTCATTGTTTAATAAAATAGATTCTACAATCTTTGAAGTCGGTAAAGATAAAAAAATAATGTCACTATTCGATATGACTTCTTCAGCACTCTTACAAGAGCGCGCACCTAAACCAGCTAATTGTTGTACGTTCTTGTCGCTTTTATCAAATATATTTAAATTATTATCTAATTTTAATAAGTTTTTACCAATACCGTACCCCATGTTACCTAAACCAATTAATCCAATTGTTTTATTCAAATTAATTTTCCCCCAATATGATTTCTTTAATTCTTTTTACATCGGTAACATTACTAGCTACTGTATCAATTGAATCTATTACAGCTTTAGTAATTTTATCTATGCCACCAAAGTTATTAACAGTTTCCTCATTGGTCTTCAGTCTTATTGAAACTCTTGCTCCTGGCATTCCACAAGTATTAGTCGTTACTATTCCATATTTCTCCAACATCACAAAACCAATAGCTGCAGTAATTTCAGCAGGCACAATCTCTATGTTCGATTTTCCAGTTTTCTCAATAATGTATTCCGCAATATTATCGGGTGATAACTCCGGACCTAAAAGTGTATGTCTTACTCTATGATCGCCCAATACATTTGATAAACCTTCGTAAAGTAACTCACCAATATTCTTTTCTGTGACTAATTCTTTTGGATTAAAACTTTCTAAGGATCGTAATACTGCTAAAGATATAGGGGCTCTCGCCTCAAGACCATATTCACTGGCTTTTGCAGAAGCTTTAATAACATATTCAGATTTTCCAGCCATGATTCCAGCTCTAGGTCCATGTAAAGCAGCCTTGTCGTTATTAGTGATTACTATATCCGCCCCCAGTTTTAGTGCATGTTCTTGTTTTAATAAAATCGTTCTAATTCTTGCACCATATGCATCATCTACTACGACAATATAGTTATTCTCTTTGGCTATTCTAATTGCTTTAATAATTTCCTCTTCTTTTAAGCATAAAAGTTCGCTAGTCACCCCAGTAATTACCAAAAGTGTATTTTCAGGATACTCTGTTGAATCTAAATCTTTTACATCACCTAATTCAATTAATTTAGAAGATGCAAGCTTAGCACCTCTACTAACTGAAGGATGTGCTTTTTGACCTGCTGCATAGGATAAAACGATACTGTCTTTAGATGAAAATGCTAAAATACTACTTACTAATGCGGCGCTGGTTCTATTAAAAGTAGCAACTTCATAATCTTGATTTTCTACTCCGAAATGCTTTAGCGCAGCTTTTTTTAATGGTTCTGAAAATAATGACGGGCCAACCCATTCTTCAGAAATTAAGCTCAAATCACTCTTTTTAAGTTGATTTTCTCTAATATTTCCAGTGAAAATGTGTATACTATTTTCCCCTAATTCTGATATACGTTCTTTTATTTTTTCTACAGCATGCTGCTGCTTTGCTTTCTCAGAATATGAATCTTCTAAAATTTTTCCACGCGCATAACCTACTTCTTTGTCGATTTCATTACCGAGCACATCGAATTCTTTAGTCATAATCAACTCTCCCCTACTTAATGTTCTTCATAACAATTGCTTTTAATAGTTCAATAATTGCTGTATTAGCTTGTAAAGACAATCCATCAACTGTGGTTTCCGCTTTCCCAGTGGCACCATCTACATGCCCAGATAAAACAGCTGATTCTAAAATCCTCCTTTCATCCTCGCTCGTGTGAAGATATTTAATATCTCCAGACTGCAAAGCAATTGCTGCACAAATCGCATAACACCCCCAATTGGATACTGAAGTTGTTATTAGAACATCTGTTTTAACCTTACAAGCTAAATTTTCACCATAATTAATTTTTTCCTTCACGACATTCTTAATATTTCCCATGCCAATTTCATTTCCACCATCACCAATTCCAAGAGTAGGTATCCCTCTCTCTTTCGCAATTTCGAACATGTAGTCAACTCGGGCTCTACCGTGAGAATAGTCATGCCCACGCATATTATGATAAGTATTATTATCTGTTCTACCAGCTTTTTCTATTGAAAAGATGGCTGCCGGTTTATATTTATTAAGTAAACTTTCTGCGCAACTAACAGCGCTTTCATTTTCATCTGTATAAGGTAGCAGACATACTACAGATGTATAACCTTTATTAGAGTTATCATTAGCACTTAAAGCCTCCTCTGGTGATACCACAGCGAACCCTGCAGCTCTCAAAACTGGCTTTGTAGTTTCTATGAGACTTTCTTCTGTTAGAATAATTGGTATTACATTTTTATATTCCCTTAATTTTTTAGCAAGTACGGCAGTACCTAACGGACCGTCAGTTTCTCCAATGTTAGTAGAAACCCAAGATCTAGTTACAGAACCTGTAGTTAAAAATATAAATTTATTCTCTTCTATTTTATTTATTAAATTGACCGCTTTCTCCATGACCGGCACATCATATAATTCTTTGTTTACATCATAAAGATAATGAATTCCACGATTGTTGTAATCAATATTAATTACCTCGTCTAACTTTTGGTACATAGTGACCTCCACCTTTGTTATTAGATATTATTATTTGTTATTGCTTGTTATTGTAAAGATAGATGTAATTTTTGTCAATACATCTCCTTAAATATATTGCGAATATTCTTTAAATTCATGCTCAAAAAAGAAGACTCATCAATAATGATTAGCCTTCTTTAGAAATCATATTATCTATACATCTCTGCTACAAAACTATAACTATCACTACGATAATAGAATTCACTATACATCAAAAGATCCCCGCGACTGTCCAATGATTTACGCTTAACATTTAATATTGGGGATCCTATCTTTTGATTCAATGATTTAGAAATTTCTTTCGTAGCTCCTTGAGCTTCTATAATTTGTATGGCTTTATAAACTTGATAACCATGTTCGTCAAGAATAGAATATATTGAACTTTCATCCATCTCTTTTTTAGTTAACTTAACACCTATTTTTTCAGGTATGAACACCTTAATAAGAGCTATCGGTTTTTCATCACTATAGTTTAACCGTGTTACTTGTAATACAAAGCTATTATTTTGAAAAACATTATTAGTCATTTCACTTGAATGAATAAAACCATAAAATAAAATTTTTTGATTCATTGACGAATCACCGTGTTCACTTATTTCTTGCAAGCTCCTCAACTTATCTATATTTTCAGTACTTTTTTTAAAAGGCACAAACGATCCTTTTCCCCTTTTTGATATTACATGTCCTTTTTTATTTAAGTACTCTAATGCTGTTACAGCAGTCACTCTGCTCACATTATAATTTTCAACTAATTCTGCCACTGTGTTAATTTTATCTCCCGGCTTAAAATCGCCGTCTTTTATTTTATCAATTATAATATTAGCTATTTGAACATACATAGGTACTTGACTATTTTTGTCAATCATTAATAATTACTCCTCTTTATATCAACTATAAACTTAATAATACCATATTTATGGATTACTTAAATTATCATATTGAAAGAGTTTATACCATATTTGAGAATGATTTGTTAATAGATAATTCTCCAATTATTATCTTTCTGTAAAGTTAGTTCATATTGAGCCAATTGGTTAGCTTGTGTCGTTTCATCTATATATTTCACTGTGATCCACACTTTAATTTGTTCACCATGTGCTTGAAAGATTGGATTAATGAGTTCAGAGAATGTGTAATTCTCATCTATTGACGGGAGTACACCTTCTTGAACATAATAACTGAGCTCTGCTTCCGTTGCGGTCGGATACGATGCAAAGAAGGTTTCTAAAAAGCTGGTGACTTCATCAGTGGTGTCATTATCTATAGAGTTATTACTTTCTGGCACTTCAGGCATGATATCTGACTTTTCAGGTGCAAGCCATGCGGTTGGGTTTTGAGTGATCACCATATTATCGTTTTCATCTTGATGCACTTTAATGCGATACGTCGCACGATGCCACGAGTCGTCTTCATCTTCTGTAATCTTCTGCCGCACTGTATAGACGATAGAATAGTTATTATCCGTTTCTTCATTCACGGACCAAATATCCACGCCAGTGACACTGATATCAGTCGAGATATTTTCCGGAATCATTTCATCATTTAAAGTGAGTAAGTCATCTGTCATATATTCACTCAGTTCTACGGTTCGCGCATCTAATGCATCGGTATCACTTTCCCAAGTGTGGTAGGCTCGCACAAACTGTTCTGTGAATGTTTCTAATGCATTCGTATCCACAATTTCCGTTTCGATGATTTCTGTTTCATGAATGGTGTGCTGATCAATGGCTGTAAAATTCTTATACACTCCAAATATTAAACTGCTGATTAATAGTATCCATAATATCAACACTGATTTTTTTCGTGTGCCCACTGTTTTCACTTTTGTTTGTTTTGACGGTTTTGATTGCTTTGATTTCTCCTGTTTCTTCTTAAATAACTTCAACACGATTCATCCTTCCTCTATATGATGATTTAAATTAATAAATATATTTCAATTGCTTGGCATCCGATTCAGACACTGTACGGTAACTCACGACGTTGTGCCCTTCCCAATTCATTTCTGATATCTCAACGGAACCATCCTCGTTCACTTTTTCGACCACAGCGACATGTCCGTAGCGGCAACTGACATTGAGCTGGCAGTAATCATACACCATTACAGCGCCGACTTTCGGTTCACTGCCAGTCTCCATATTTGATGCTTTTGCCCTTGGAATCCAACTCCCGGCATCACCGAGTCGGGTATTCTCTAATGGCGTCCCGATTTCTTTTCTGCGGTTATCGGCATAGTACGTACACTCACCCTCAGGATGAATCCCGCCATAGTCCGATGGATCCGGCTCTGGGAATTTACTTCCTTCGATATTTGCGATATCGCCGTTTGATTCACTATTTGTAAACTCTAAATATTCATTGATGCGAGCGACATAAAACATATTGCCATAAGAATAACGCCAGCCGCCGTTCTGTTCTTCCGCAATGGGGTGGCTATATGCTGTTTTCTCCCCATCGGACTGTTCCTTCGCAAAAGATTCGGCGAGTTCAAACGAATAACTGCCCTCCCGTTCTGCGACATGATCAATAAAGCCAGCGCCAAAGTTATAACTTTGGATGACTGTCTCATCATCGACACTTTTTTCTTCTGACGCATCTAATAGCTCAGAGATATATTTCACACCTTGTTCAATGGAATCCTCTGTATCCAGTGAATTCACAGGTAGTCCCAACGACTCGCTAGACTGCATGACATCTTCAGTTTCACCGCCACTTTCAACTTCAATGATTGCCAGTATCATCGGCACGTAGTCTTCGACATCATATGCTTTCGCATACTTTTCCACCATGGGTTGATGCGCTAATACCGCATCAGATATGTTGACTGTCTCCCATTCTTCATTTGAAGCCAGATTCGTTTTCGTTTCTTCATCTGAGATAAAGACAGTGACAAAAAAGAGTAAGCTAAATAAAGCCCCAATGGCTAATCCACCAATGATGAGGATGAATTTTAATTTAAATAGAATCATCGGCGCTCACGACGTTTCGGTCGGAGCGGTCGCTTCTGACGATGCTTCGGTATTTTTTCTTTGAATTTCGGATGGTGTTGTTTTCGTTGGTGTCGAGCCTCCGATTGGGTATTTTGTTTTCCAGAGACAGTTCTGCGTGGCTTTTGATTGTGGCCGTATGATGTTTGTGAAGTGTTATCTTTTGATGTGTTTGACCGTGGATTTTGATAGAGTGTTTGCGACTGCGGCTTTAACTGTGTGTTGGCAGGGAGTCTATTTTGAGAATGGATGACAGGGATGTGTTTCTGGTTTTGTGATGGATGCTGCCTGTTATTTTTCTGAACATGTAATTGTTGTTTTGAATGCTGCTTGATTCCCGTCTTCGTATCTTTGGATGTTTGCTTTTCTTTTTGAGATTGTTTTAAACTTTTTTCTTGTTTCATGACATTTTGTCGATGCTTTTGTGTGCGTTCCGTCTGTGTGATTGGCCTATGGTGTTTGTTGTGTTGTATGCCTTGCTTAAAATCGTTTTCGGGCTGTTTAATCTTCGATTTCCCTTGCGTCAATGCATATTTCGTTGATGTCGGTAAGTCTTTTAGTTGCTGTTTCCGATGTTGCATATTGCCTTTCATCCGCTGTTTGGTATCGAGCGCTTTGCCAGTGGTTTGCCCAAGGGTTTGGCTGAGTGACGGGCGACTTTGATGATTGTCTGGTTTTACATGAGTTTGATTGGATTCCCCTTCCGTCACTTTCCGTGAGAGTGTTGGCATCCGTTTATTCTGTTTCGATTGACCGATTAAACGCCCTAACACTGCGCCTGTGCCGCCACCGGCCGTCGCTCCGACGAGCGTTTTAACCACCGAGCGTTTCACTTTTCGACCGCCCCGATAGGCCATTTGCTGTGGCCGACGCATCACTTTTCGGCCGACTTGCTGACTGTCACTGCTTTGGAGTCGGAACATCCCCATAATGTCACCGAGCTTCATATAAATCCCGGCAAAGGTCACAATCTGCAAGAAGGCGATTAAGAAAAATGGATAGCTTGCCGTGAGTGAATAAATCATGGATGAAATGCTAAACGCGACGGTAATGATTAACGTAATCCCGGCGCGTAACATAATCACATTAAATAATTTTAAAATCGCTTGTTTCGCCATCCCTTCAAAGGTCGGCATCATGGACAGTAGAAAACTAATGGGTAAAAACATCGCAAAAATGATAAATAGGATTTGAGAAAAAATCATAATCCCGGTCAGCAGAAACACAAATATCGAAATGCCCAAATTAAACAATGATAAAAAAGCCACCATGCCTAAACGATTGGTGACTTGCGTAATGGTCAGATTTTGATTGTCATGGTCTTCAATTTCTGTTTGCACCGCATCTTCGCGAGTTTCCCCATTATTTTCATTCGGGTCAATGGAGACCAAATCATCGACCCGGTCTTCTCCAATTTCTGCTTTATCGGAATCATCAAATTGTAGGAGGAGCCATGGCTGTTCCACCTGAATGGAGAAGAGTGTGTTGCGAATCATATCGACACTGTCTTTGCCTTGCGTCTCTGACCCTGGCATGACAATTTTTGTCCCTAAATCCAAACTCGCTTCACTGATATCGGCAGAGAATTCATTGATTTTTGTGATATACGTCGGAGCAAAAGCGATAAAGGCAGCGGAGATAATAAATATCACCACAAAATTCAATGTCGCACGAACCGCCCGTGTCGTTTCCCGTTTTAAGAGTCCCGTATACGCCACGTAAATACCGAGAAACAAGATGAAGAGTGGAAGGAAACCGACATAGAACCCGTCTTCGCCAAACCCTTGCGCGGAGACACCCGCTAAAGTCTGCATATTTTCCCCAATCGCATTCGCCGTATCGGATATAAAATCCAAAGAGTAGGCCTGCTGGACCAAGTACCCCGTGGCATTCGCCACATATAAATTCATAATCCAAATAAAGTTCGTAATGGTATACAGCCCATACATGACCTGCTTCCCAATGCCATCATTCCAGTTCCAAGGCAACCAATCCCAACTGTCACTCACATAGAAATCTAACTGGTAATGGTCCAGCGGATAAAGGGAATAAAGATTCTCTTCATCGACGGTTTCATCTACTAACCCTGCGGCTTGGGTGAAGGAAGTAAAGAAAATAATCAATAAAAAAATGACCAGAATAATGATTCCAGTCATCCACGCAATGTCTTGCCATTTTGTTTTATTCAAATCATTCACCGCCTTTCTGAAATCGGTGGTCGGGTATCAAATGCGTCGAATAAGTCTTCAAAAACGGGATGCACTTGGATGATGCCTACCCGGCCGTATAAGTCCTGCATCAAACATTGTCCGTTTTCTAAGTTTCTCAGTCGCTGTTGATTGGCTTCATCTTCGGGGTCCACACCGAAAAAGTCTAATGTCTTTTTAATTTCATTGGTATCACGCGACCGGAAGGCAAACTTCACACCGATATTATTTTTCAATTTCTCATCAGTGAGGTCTGCCGCATTCTGAGTGACAAAGTAGACCCCCGCATTCATGGCCCGTCCTGCGCGCACGAGTTTGTTGGAGAGCGTTTTGCCTTGAGAAATTTGAAGGAAGGTCCATGCTTCATCCAAGTCCACTATCTTAAAAATACTGCGGTCGGAATGGATGAAATCCAATGCGAATGTCGAAATGATAATGAGCATCGCCACACTCAACAGCTCCATTGTCGTGTATTCTTCAAAACTAGTTTCTGCATCAGGAAGCACTAAATCGGCCACTTGAATAATATTCAGCTGTTTGTCTAAACTGATGGAGTATTCGATGGTGCCGTCGGAAAAGAGTAAATGCGCAAAATCATAATCGGTAAAGCTTTCAATATGGTCGGCAATCGTAGCGGCGAGGGGATTCGGGTCACTTCGCAATTCATAAATGACCATCATTAAGCCACGTTGATCCTGTTGACTGACGGCCCGAATGGCCCGACGTAACACGGGGAACTTCTCCCCATCCCGGCTGGATATCCCTGTGAGAAAGGTGAGGATATCTATGGCCAGACTTTCAGAGTCTTTCTTATTGTTCATAATCACGTAAGGATCCAGTAAGCCTTGATTCTTTTCATCACTAGTCAAGTTCACAATATTAATTTCATCCGCAATTTCTGGCAGACCCGCTTTCCAGCCCCCGCGTTCCGCTTTCGGATCGACCACAAGCGCTTGGCCGCCAAAGAGGACCGCATAATAGACGAGCAAGTTATTGGCGAATGACTTGCCGCCACCGAGTGAACCGAGGAAGGCAGAAGCTAAGGCATTTGTAACCGAGCCTTTTACGCCTTGACTAGCGAGACTCGGATTCACATACACATTCTGGCCCGTATCGACATTGTAACCAAAGTAAATGCCTTCGGTTTCCCCGAGCATTTGAGTGGCCCCAAATCCCAATCCCGCGAGAAAGTCAGACGTCACATACTGCACGTAATCATTCATCGCGCGCTGACTACCCGGAATGAATTCGCCGTGCAGTCCCAGCATATCACCAAATGGTCTCACGAGTTTTACATTCAAATCATCGTAAAAATCCTGGACTTCGTTACAGCGCTGGGAGAGTTCATCTTCACTTTTTGCCGATACCCGGATAACATAGCTCATTTTATACATCGACTCTTTGGTTTGATCGAGTACATCTTCCAGTTCATTCACTTGGTCTAAGGCATCTAAGACATTGCTGCCGGTTTCATTATCGGATTCCACCGCATGATTATCCAAATCTTTCAGTTCTTTCTTTTTATTTCTTACGGTCGCCAACGCCTTTTTATTCGTGAGGATTTCGACATGCATGGATGTATCAATGGGAAAGTCGAATTGTTGTTGCTGGTAGTAAAAGATTTCGTCGGAGGGAAATTCTAAATTGCCAACAATCGAATTAATCGTAAAATAGGCGGCGTACGTGGTGCGTTCTTCTTGGGTGAGTTCAATATGCCGTTGATGTTCCTGAACCAGGCATCGGGTGGGTTTAATGAGATCGTAATATTTCACCCGTGTCTCCTGCTTTGTTTTAATCTGGGGCAATTCATAACGATAATCTTCAAAAGCTGTGCCCGATTGCCCGTAAATATGCTCAATTAAATACCCGATGTCATCTTTCGATACTGGGCGGATACTAAAGCGATTCGATATTTTATGTTGGAGCAGCCGTTCCATTTTTATGAAGCGTTCGACTTCAGAATGGGGCATCGTGACAAAGTCGCCCATGAGATGATGATTCACTTCACGCAGGAAAGTTGAAAACGTCTGAGACATGGATTTTCCCATGGTCTTCATACTGACTGATTCTGTATTTAGGAGTAACTTGAATCCAATAAAAAAGCGGTAATCCACTTGATGCTCCCCAATCATTTCTGTGAGTGATTCCGTTTGGTCATCAATACGCCCGTAAGCCACATCTTTTAATCGCCCAGTGACTAACTCTTTACTTCGGTCTTGCACCGAGCGAATACTATTTTCGGTGCTGATCTGGAGCGCGTGAATCTTACCATCTTGATTCTGGGCAATGAGCTGCCGAAAATGTTCATGGACCTGAATCTTTTCATCATCCGATAAAAAGGAATAGTTATAGGGCAGCAATTCATAATACGCGATGCATTCGCCATCATGGTTAAAAACGAGGTTATTTTCAATATATTTAATCGGATATTTCATGCATCTCACTCCTCACTGCGGTAATACTGGTATTCACCGTATGCTTTTGAAGATTGACCGGCTTCCCGGCATACGTCCGTTTGGGTCGAGTATAAAATCCCATTACTGACTTTAGAAAACCATAGGGCTTTTTGCCATCAAAACTTTTTTTGCTCATAAACCAAGTCAGGGCGAGGGGCACACCGACGTATTTTAAAAGTGCACCGTCAATCAATGACAGTGGCGGGATATTACCCAGTAACATCACCGCGAGGAGCGAAATCACGAACCATGTCATCTGATTAAAGGTCACGGGAAAGGGCAGACGAAAATCGTTAATCGCATAAATCACTTTATCCACCGACCAAATGCGTGTATAGCTTTTGAGTTTTTTCAAAAATATCATTCCTTTCTTTTCTATTGTGCAAGTTCAAAAATACCGTGTGATGTTTCTAAGAAGTTGCCTTCGATTTCAAGGTCGCGACCGAAGGCATCATAATCAATATAATTTTGAAGGTGAGTCGGGACTTCACCGAGTGCGCCGGTTTCTTCAATGAAATAACGCGCGACATCTGACATATCTGCACAATCGGCGTAATGAATAATATCATCCTGACTTTCAAGGAGTTCATCTAAACTGCCAAACCAATAGCCTTGGACTTCAGACAGGACATGATACAGTGGTGTGCCTTCGAGTTCAGAGATCCTTTCACACAATCGATTAATTTCATCAATCGGCGTATACTCCCCGACATCAAATGGCAGCTCAAAATCATGAATGGCGTATTCTTCATACTCTGCGTTTAATCCAATCCGTTCTTTCACATCTTCCATATCAATGGGTGGGGTAAACCATGCACCCATCAGTTCGCCTTCGTTGTATTTTCCGAGGTTCGCAATATAGACCTGCATATCCATCATGTTCACATCCGTTCATTTGTTTTCAAATACCTACCGCACTTCGTTTGCTAGACCCCGTTTTGATATAAGATAAGTGAATGAGCTTATCTCATATCAAAGGCCGGGGTAATATTAAGCCCCAATAATGCGATTGAATAGATTGAGTAAGACTTCCTGTACACCGCTTGCGTTAAACACTAAGCCGACAGCGATTAAGGCAATAATTAAAAAGCCAATGAGCTTTGAAAACTCCCGTTTAAATGCCAGGTACAATCCAATCACCACAATGGCGACCAAGACAAGGGACTGGGCATTATCTAAAAACCACTGATACAAATTCTCTCCAAAATTCATAATGGCACTCCTTTCTTTATAACCTAATACTTAAGATTCTTTAATAATGTCGTTCATTGAACAGGTTTGCTGCATGATTATTTTCTGATGTTTGTCAGTGAGTTTAGCGTGTTTTAAAATATCATCAAGTACAGTCGTATGGTTTAACTCATCAATTTTCATGGCGAGTTTCCACGTCGGCGCGACTTGATGGGATAACCACCGCAATGTTTGGGCTAAGGTGTAGGGTTCCGGTTGTGTGGTTAAACGAATCTTGTGGGCTTCACCTAAATCTAAAAACCGTTGCCATTTGGCATTGATGGGCCAACTGCTGCGCCGTTTCCCCACAACCGTGTCGGCAAAGCGAAAATACTGTTGAATGATAGAGAATGCCGTTTTTCCCGCATCTTCATACATCATTAAATCGAGAATCGCATGATACGCTCGGTCATTTTTCAACCGAATTTCCAAGCGATTTTTCACATCGGTGTCCGTCATGTCCGTGCCGTATTTAACAAACTGTTCATAATCTTTCTCGTAAACGCAAAAGTTTACGTCGCTCTTTAAGGAACCAATGTATAAAGTCTCCCCCATATCTTTTTTCTCTTCCCCGCGAATCAACTCACCTGAACGGTAACTCTTAAACCGTCTAAATTTGGAGACACATTCTTCGCGTTGACATTTCTCAGTGAGGAAAGGAATATCTAAGATGTTGACTTTGTCATTGATGGCAATGTCAATGCGTTTAAACACCGCGCCCATTTGAAGCACTGTCATCCAAAAATCCAACCATGTACGCTGTTGCGCCAGTAAGAAATTTTCCAACTGCCGGCAGCCCTGACCTTTCATTTCGAGTAAACAGCCTTTATCGGGTTCCGGTGACACCATCACGACGATTTCGCCGTAAATATATTGTTCCATGTAGGAATACATCGCATGATCTTCATGAATCATATATTCCATTTTGAGTTGTAACACATCTTCAATGATGGGGATTGGGTCCGTCGTTAAAAAGCGAATGCGTGCATAATCAAATAGAATTTCAAGTGGGGCCTCTGGATTCCATTGTTCTAAGATATCCATCAGTACATGTTTTAAATTTTCAGTGGGATTTGCTTTTCCGGTTTCTATCTCACTCACATATTGTCGGGAAATGCCCGCATGGACTGCCAGCTTATTTTGTGACACGCCATACGCTGTCCGTTTTGCTTTTAATTGTTGATGCCAAGGCACGGATTCCATTGTTTTTCCTCCCATATAAAAAAGATGTCAACTGAAAATGCGTCGCTGACATCTTTGTATTCGTACTTAAATCCTTGTGCCCCAAGGGTTTAAGCGTTTTAGTCGTTGTTGCCTATTGTTTTTCTACCCCCCTGTTAGATAACGGGGGTAAACACTGGGCCGGTCAAGCCCGGCCCAGCAGAACACAGCCCTTTGCGGTCTTGTCGCTCCGCTGACCGCAAAGCACTGTGTCTGCTGACTTTAATCTTCCGTTTCTATCTCTGGTGTATCATTTGACGCTTCAATGTTGGCCCCAATGCTTTGTAAGAAATCGTGATTTTTTGGCACGAGTGGGGTATAAAACTCTGAAATCACACTATCGCCTTTGTCCACATAGCCTCTGCCCTTAATGGGCTTTAAGAAAAATTGTTTTTGAACGTCACTCCCAAACATCATCCCATAACCGAGCTCACTCATGCGACCGAGTGCCACTCGAAAATTAAACTGATCCCTGATTCCATCCCCAAGATATTTCGCATCCGGTCATTGACAGGCCAGGATTAAAAAGAACCCGGATTGTCGACCCAGCATCACAATTTGTTTCAATTGATTCAATACAGCCACGCTTTCTTTCGAATTGAGTAGGGACATAAATGCCACGTATTCATCAAAAATCATGAATCGTGGCGATAAATCGTAATAGGCATAGTTTTTTCCCGTTTGGTAATTCGGCATGGCTTTCATGTTTTCATCTCTTGTCATCATCTCTTCATAAAATTGCTCAATACAGGCTTGAATATCGTCTTTCGTGTGATAGACATCCGACATCACGGTCGATAAATCCGCTAAGTCGGCATTTTTCGGGTCGAGAATATATAACTTCGCATCCGTTTTAGACAGGGCTTCAATGAGTGTGAGGATATAATACGTCTTGCCGCCGCCGGTGCCACCCGCAATGAGCATATGGGGAAGCTGGTCATACTCCCAATACAGGGATTTCATTAATTTTAATTTGCCATTTTGCGTGGTGACTTCATCAATCGTAACGCGATTCGAGATCATGTCATAAAATAAAATATATTCCACATATGAATCATGAAGCTCTTTTGAGACGAGTTCACAGTATAAGCCACTTTCCAGTTTGGTTTCTAAATTGAGTAATGGCTCTTGATACTTCCCGAGTTTAATTTCCACTTGAATATGCAGATGCCCGTCTTTAAAGCGATAATACATTTTTGGAAAGGCACTGATCTTTTCTTTGGTTTTACCTGCTGGACCATCTTCAAAAAAACTGTCTTGCGTGATGGTTTTCGTTTCATACCAGCCATTCTCTAAAATCATTTTCGCGAGCTTCTGACGGTGGATAATAGATTTAAAATGCCGAGAACCATATCGGTAATATAGATAACCAAATACAGTGAGCACCACTAGACTGATACATAGTGTCATGCATCCATACGGGCTGATAAAATGGCCTTGAAAACTGTTAACGGTCCAATCGGTTGAGGCAAAAAACTTTAAATGAAACGGTAAAAAAGTCAGGAGGAATATACCAAGAGTTGAAAGCATTACAAATCGATAGACGAGTGATTGATTACTGGGGCGAATCCGTTTGCCTTTATAATGGAAGAAACGCATAGAGTCTCCTTTCCAAACATAAAAAGCGACACTCTTCTATTTGTTGAATGTCGCTTAAAAATATATCCTGTTTTAGTTTTCATTATTTGTGTCTCTATACCGTATTACGGGGACTTGTTTCACCTTATTCTTCATTTTACGTCGCTCCAAACCAAACGCCATATCGGATGTGCGTTGAAAATAACCGGTGCCTTTAAGATAACTGACGCCACATTTACAATGCTTCAATCCAATAAATTGTTGCTTCATTTTTCGATTACATTCAGGACACCGTCTCATGTTTATTACCCCCTTGTCGCATCTCAGTCAATACATACAGTATATTCTTGTCACCCTCATATATCAAAATCCAACTTAAACTGTTTTAAATCTCTTATCATTGAGTGTTTTGTATATTATAAAACAACTTATTTTTATTAAACTTCGGTTGTGGAATCTGTTTATACTTTCGATGGCCGATCCGGACTTCAAACTGTAAATCCTTATCTTTTGGATAATCTTTTTGACAATAAGTGCTGTTTTTTAATAATTGTTTGGCACCTTTGGTGAGCGGATAAATATACCGAAACATTCGCCCGTTTATCTTCTCAATGCCTTTATATTCACAAAAGTCTTGGGTTAACCAGTGCTTCTTCTCTACATTATCAAAGCGTGCGTTTTCTTCAAGTAAGCGTCGCGCACTGCGTGGATGAATCTTTTCATAGGTCTGTTGATCTCGATATACACTGGTTTTAAAATGCCCGCAATAAAAGAAGTTTGATGCTTGATACACGTAACCGCATTTTCCTTCAATCCCATCGGCCAGTGTATATAAGAAAAGGCAGTCGGTATGTCGTTTCAACCACTGAATGAGTGTGGATAAGGCGTGACTGCCAAAATATTGAGTGTGATTCATCTCTGGGAGAAAGCACATTTTCCCAATCTCTAAATAGTCTGTTGTTTGAAGTGCTGTGTCAGGAAAAAGTTTACGAATCGTCTGTAAAGGTTGTGTCCCCCAGCCGAGTTCAACCACGCCGAGTAATTTTTGACTAGAAAAAATCCCTAAGAAATATTTGCATAACTTAGGGATAATCTTTGAGTAATGATACTGTCGAATAAATCGAATCGCTTCATTTTTTGGTATTTCTTCAATTATCAACTGCATGGAACCGCCTATTTTCCATTGTCTTCAGCTGGTTTTTTCGGCTTCTGCGGTGGTTTTGGACTATTTTTCAGTACAATATCATCAGCTTTAACATACCAATCGACATCTGCACCTCTAAAAGTGGCATTCGCGACTGTATCTGCGACCGGATTAATGATATCCACTTCTGCGTTATAATCAAATTCTTTTAATGGCACGGATACCGGAACACTCACTTGAATCATGCGTCCTTGTTCTCTCGATTTTAAATCATACGTGCGTTCTTTCACTTCAGTCGATACGGTGCCATCTTCATTTTGAAGAAAGACCTCACGGCGGAGTGCGGAAAACTTTAATAAACCAAACGTTGCTTCTTTGTTAATCACGATTCCTTGGGGGAGTCTCATATTATTTGCCTCCTTCTGCTTTAACCATGTCATCAGCATGTAAGATATATTTTGTGAATCCACGATCTCCAATTTTATAACCTTCTGCGGTAATACGAGCGTTGACTAATTTCACTGAATCTTCATGTTCAAAAAACTTTTCTCCGGCTTCTTGGGGCAAAACGACTTCGATATCATCCGCACGTTGGACATCGGAGTATAAATTATAACGGCGAGACAAAGTGGTCATTCGACCGTTTACCCGACGTTGTTCCACCTGACCTTCGCCTGCGTATTCTAAATTACCAAATGTTTGTGCCATATTCGGGATGACGTATTTTAATTCCATTAAATAGACCTCATTTCTTTTAAAATTATATTTTTTCAACCTAATTAAAGAGAGTAATCAAATTGAAATGATCATTTTACTTCCTTAGAACACCTCATATATTCGTTAAAAACTGGCTTTTGGCGGAGAACTTTTAAATTCAAATCCTTCAACGTGCCTAATTTAAGATAATTATAAAAATAAGTTGCATCTTTCCTCACTCGTCTAAAAGTTGATCACTACAGGCTTCCAACCTGTTTTTACAATAAAAAAAGAGATACTGCTTTTACACAATATCTCTTCATTCTCCGTCTATCCTTTGGCGGGATTTTGGCGGGGAACGTATTGATTTTTAATCATTTCATCCGTTTTACGTGTACCCAAAACGCCGTCAAATCAACGTTTTCACTTCAAATCACCCTAGTGAATTATTCCCACTCAAT
>Ga0079226_10000993_pt1 | contig 21330 bp, 22 predicted proteins | sample Poulit2014_FD_76345 | JGI IMG/M metagenome (GOLD analysis project Ga0079226, IMG submission 76345) | Agricultural soil microbial communities from Georgia to study Nitrogen management - Poultry litter 2014 | ecosystem: Environmental > Terrestrial > Soil > Agricultural land | place: USA: Georgia... | reverse complement strand
TGCCGAATCCGGCAGTTAAAAGAGAACGGATCATTTTAACCGGCGACTTGCCGTCACCACTGGATCCACCGTCTGGCTGTATTTTTCATACCCGCTGCCCATTCGTCATGGACCGGTGTAAAACGGATATTCCGGTGACGCAAGAAGTGAAACCTGACCATTTTGTCGCGTGTCATTTATATGATGAATAAGAACAAGAGGTTGAGACCATTTAAATCATACTAATAAGAACACGAATGATAGATATCTAAAGCGAAAGAAATGTACGGAGGCTAACGAAGCACTTCAATTCTTCGTGAGCAAGCACCGTACATTTCTGAAACAATTCTATTCTATTAATTGTTCGTGTTCTTATTTTTTAAATTACTTTTGTCTCGTTTTTTTTGTTTAATGACTTAAAATAAATGCACGCATGCGCATTTGTCTTAAAAAAGAAGGCCATTCAACGGGTATTTTTTTCCAGTGATCTCCACCATTTTCTGTTTCATACAAACCTGTGTTATTAACAGCATAAAATGTTTTATCGCGTTCGGTGTCAGAAGCGAGTAAAAAAGCTGAAGATCCGTCTGGAACTGGTAAGTTATTTGATAGTATTTTCCAGCCTTCACCATTTTTCCGGCGCATAATAACAGTATGTGCACGTTCAGGAACGTAAGCTGTGCGTGCATTTTTTGCTGCAGATGCGATAATCGTTTCTGGGTCACTACTGTCAACCGCAACACTTACGAGATACGTATAAGGATCAAGTCCATCATTTTTCGTTTCCCACGTTTTTCCTCCGTCACTACTTTCAGCAAATCCACCGCCTGCTGCTTCATATATTCGATTTTTTTCTGTTGGGTGCATGGTTAATGAATGACAATCATGTTGCGAATGTTCTTTTCGGTCTTCCCAAGTCTGTCCATTGTCTAAGCTACGCATAACACCGCCTAGTTCAATACCGACAAAGATTCTTTTTGAGTCATGAATGTCTGGTTGGATCGTTCGCACGTGATGTGTATAAGGTCGTGGGGGAAAGCTCCACGTATTTTTTGAAGGGATATGTTGTAAAGAAGAAAATGTTTGCCACGTTGAACCGCCATCATCAGAACGGAATATTTGGCTCGGTTCAGTGCCTGCCCAAATCGTTTGATAAGAACTATCGACATCGCCACGTTGGTCACTTATTGCTAAGGAGATAATTCGGTTGGAAGTTATGCCGATACCGACGGGATGTAACGTTTTGCCGTAGTCATCGCTGTAAAAAAGTCCGTGGTCGAACGTACCTACGTAAAGTCGGTTCGTTTGTCTATCCATGGCTAAGCTGTAGAAAGTATATCTGTAAGCATGTTCATTAATCATCCATTCATCATCTTGTTTGTATACGTGAAAAATGGAATGGTCAGCTGTGAAAAAAAGAGAAAGGTTCATGAGTAATGGCCCCCTTAAATGTCTTTTTTCTTATATATACATTTTACCTTTCCTCAGCTCATAATGAAAGAAATATCGAAAAAACTATACATAATATAACGTATCATCAAACGTTCGCGAATAATTACTTAAATATTATAAAATTATATAGAAATAAAGTCCTTATACATATATACTTAATGTATAGTAAACGTACACTTTTTGTATAGTAAATGTTTATAAAGGGACGTGTTATTGATGAATAAGCAATTAACTTTTTTTGTTAGCTTTTTATTTGTTTTGTTTTTAGGTGGCATGTCTGTTGATGCAAAAGCTTTTAACGATGTACCTAGCTGGGCAGAGGACGAGATTAATTATTTGTATGATAACGGTATCGTCAAAGGCATATCTAAGGACACATTTGGGTCTAATGATGAAATACGTCGAGGAGACGCAGCGATTATGTTAGCCCGCGCTAAAAACTTACCTTTAAGTAACATCCCTAGTCAATCAAGCTTTCCCGATGTAAAAACAAAAGACTATTACTTTACAGAAATTGAGGCGGCTGTTAAAGCAGGTTATTTATCTGGTTTTCCGGATGGAAGCTTTGGCCCGACAAAGCCTTTAACACGAGAGCAAATGGCTAAGATTATTACTGAAGCTTACGGACTGACTCAAACAGGTGAAAATCCATTTCCTGATATAAGTAACAGTTGGGCAAAAGATGAAATTATTCATCTTGCTTATCACGGAATTTCAGTCGGTAACTCTGACGGAAAGTTTTTGCCGAGGCAAAATATTAGTCGTGCAGAATATTCGGTTATGGTTGCGCGAGCAATGAATGACGATTTTAAAGTAGATGACTTTAACCAATTTCCAGATATTGGCGGTGGTGAGCCTGAACCTGAAATAGAAGCGAGAGAAGCGATGCTTACGCTCGTAAATATTGAGAGACAAGGACGAGGCATTTATCCGTATAAAAAAGATCATTTATTAATGCAAAGTGCACAATTTAAAGCGGAAGATATGTATGATAATAATTACTTTGACCATAATAGCCCGACGTACGGTAGATTTTCTAATATTATAAAGAAGTTTAATATATCTTATTCATCAGCAGCAGAAAACATTGCGGTTGGGTCAAGTAATCCAGAAGCTATTTTTGGTGGATTTATGGGTTCAACAGGTCATAAAGCAAATATGATGTCTACAACATACACACATATCGGTATAGGTCTTCAAGGAACATACTGGGCGCAACATTTTATTAAAAAATAAAATAATAGATAGCTATAAAAGAAGAGTTGCAGATAATCTGCAACTCTTTTCTTATGTGTATACTATTTAGTAGTATGGTGAAATTAAAATGTAAACGAGAACGCCTGTTAACGATACGTATAACCAGATTGGCATTGTCCATCTCGCTATTTTTCTATGCTTTTCGACGGCCATGTTCAGTCCTCTTCCGAGTGTAATAAGCGATAAAGGTAAGAGAACAGCTGCAAGAACGATGTGGGTAATTAGAATAAAGTAATAAAAGCTTTTAATAAATCCTGTTCCACCAAACGTCGTTGATCCTGCGAGTGCATGGTACGTTAAATAACTAATTAGAAATAAGAATGTTGCTGAAAATGCTGCGAAAATAAAGTTTCGATGAGCATTTATATTTTTGTTTATAATAGCAACGAGAGCTGCGATTAAAAAGATAAATGCTATTCCGTTTAAAATGGCGTTAATGAGTGGAAGCACTGTAAGCTCAACTCCGAAGATCATTCCGGTTGTACTGCGCGGAAGATAATTAACACCTAAAATTATTGCGATAGCAACAATAGATAGTACCCAAATAAACGGTGTATAATTCTTTTGTTGTTTATTTGTAGATGCATTATATTTTGTCATAACATCATATCCCTTCTTCATTACTATATTATAGAAAAAGCTGCTAAAAAGTACAATGAGTATGCAAAGAATAAACGTATTAATCATAAGCATTGTCATTAGTTTGTCAAAAACAACATAAAAAAGTAAAAGTATATTTAAAAATAGCTAATAATTTGCTAAAATAGAAGTTAGTTATATAAATAGAATGGAGGCATGTTGATGAAAGAAAAACATATTAAACGAGTTGTACAAAGTGTACTCGATGTGCCTGGGGATGCGATTAAGAATATCGTAGCTACAAATGCTGGGATAACGAATGAAAGCTTTTTTATCACAATTAATGACGAAGACTTTATTGTTCGTTTACCAGGAACAGGAACAGAAGAGTTAGTCGACCGAAAAGCTGAGGAAGCAAGTCTTATTTATGGAACATCCATTGGATTAAACCCCGAAACAATCTACTTTAATGCACAAACCGGTATAAAAATCACACGAAAAATTGAGCATGCACAAATGCTTACCCCGGAAAAAGCCCGTGAAGGTAAAATTATGAAACGGTTAATTCAAACGTTTCAAACACTGCATCAGGCAAATAACGAAATGACACATATTTTTAATCCTTTTACACAAATAAAATATTATGAATCATTAATTAAAGATACAGGTATTGAAATCCACGAGGACGTCAAGCAATTAAGGAATGATTATTTACACCTTCGTGAACAATATGAGGCATCTTCTATAGAGATTGTCCCGTGTCACATAGATCCTGTGGCAGAAAATATTTTGTTAGATGGACAAGAAGCTATTCATCTCATTGACTGGGAATATAGCGGCTCATTTGATCCTATGTGGGATTTAGCAACACTGTTTCAATCGTTGCAGCTAACAGAAGAGGAAGAGAAGTTCTTTCTTACGCATTATTTTGAGAGAGAGCCAACAGAAGATGAATTAAAACGTTTACTCTTAAATAAAATATTTTTCAATTATATGTGGTCTTTTTGGTATTTTTATAAAGAAGTTAAAGGTGAAACATATGAAGATATGCTTCATGAAAGTTGGCGTGAAAGGGTTGATTTAGTAAAGGGATATATTGAAACGTTTAAAAGTCTTTACGCAGAAGATACAGTCGGGTAATTCTTCATCTCATACGCACATCCTCATAAATAAACACGACAACAAAAGTTGTCGTGTTTTTCCTATTCACCGTGGACTTCGGCGTCATCGGTATTAACCATTATCGAAGCTACTTCTTGCAAACGTTCGAAAAAGAATTTTCCTTTTTCCTCTTTGTCTAAGCCAATTTCTAAAAAGGCTTCTTTCATGCATCGTAGCCAAGCGTTCGCGCGCTTCGGCGTAATTTGAAAAGGTAGATGGCGTCGCTTCATCATCGGGGCGTCGTATTCTTCACTAAATAAAGGTGGTCCACCAGTAAATTGCGTCAGGAAAAGACGTTGTTTATACATAATTTCACTCATATCCCCATCAAAGATTGGGATTAAAAGCGGTTCACTATATACTTTTGGATAAAATGCGTTAACTAATTCTTCTATTTTCTCTGGTCCTATATCGTCATAAATAGATCGCAAATTAGGTTCATGCATAGTTATGCTCCTTATCATAAATGTATTTAAGTTCATTATAAATGAATCAAAATAAAAAACATTGATTTAAATCACACGTTCGATGGATTGCTTAACTCTTTGTTTGTACGAATGAACATATAATAGGAGGCTGCAAATATTGTTACGTAGCCAACGATACTTAATAAATCTGGTGATTCTCCGAAAATGATAATGCTTAAAATACTCGAATAAACGACTGTCGCATAAAAGAAGATTGAAATATCTTTTGGTGGAGCGAATTTATAAGCAACGGTAATTCCGAATTGACCAATCGTTGCAAATAAGCCAGCTGCGAGTAAATATATAAATTGTTTCATCGTCATCGGATCGTAAAAGAATATAACGTAAGGTAACAAGACGAGTGTTGAGAAAGCAGAGAAATAAAAGACGACGGTATAAAATTGCTCACGATTACCGAGAACGCGTAAAACAGTGTAGGCAGCCCCTGCGAAGACGGCAGAAAATATCCCTGCTCCATATGAGACGACGTCTAAATCAAGTGCTGGTTTAATAATGAACAGCGTACCGACAAACGCTACGATAATAGCAATGATCTGATATCGTTTAACATATTCTTTTAGGAAAATCGCAGCACACATAATCGTTATAAATGGACTCATTTTATTTAACATATCAGCGTCTGATAACACGAGATTATCAATCGCATAGAAACTTAAAATGACACCAATTAATCCGAGTACTGATCGCAAAAGTAAGTATTTTTGATTTTCTTTTTTTCCGATAAAGCGTTCTTTATAATATAAAACAAATCCTGCGGCAATAACCATTGATACGCCGTTACGGATAAAAGTTTTTTGAATGGCATTTACATCTCCGGATAGTTTGACGAACACAGACATCATCGAAAATCCAAGAGAAGATATGAGAAGTAAAAGGATGCCTTTATTTTTATCTGACACGTTAGTTTGACCTCCTCAACATAAAATAAGAAACACTGTTTAATATCATAACACGTCAATCAAGGATGTTCTATTGGATGGGCTTTGAATAGGTGTTTTTAAGATGATATAAAAACATTTGTTCGATAAGTTATTCTTATTCATTTTTCTGACAATTTCTCTTTATGTTTTCTATTATTTTCGTTATATTAAAAGGATATTAACGTCAAAAGATAAACAGCATAGGAAGTGGCACATGAAAATGGAAAATAGGAAGCAACATGTCGTTATGAATCTCGTTCCAGGTATTATTTTAAGTATATTCGTCATGGTCATAGGTATTTATGGGGCAGACATTCTTGGGAAAATGCTTGTTTCATTAGGCGTATTATCGCCGGGGAGTAAAACGCCGATATCGAGTATTTTTGTCGCCATTTTACTCGGAATTATTATTAAAAATACGACAGACGTGTCACGAATGTTTCGGTCAGGTATTACTTTTTCGGTAAAATATGCGTTACGAGCAGGGATTATTTTATTAGGACTTCGTTTAAGTTTAGTCGAAGCGTTAAAGTTAGGCGCATTCGGTATTCCGCTCATTATTTGTTGTATTTTTATCGGTCTTTCAATAACTATTTATTTAACACGTTTAATGAAACAGTCTGAACGGTTAGGAACATTAATTGCTTGTGGAACAGGTATTTGTGGAGTGACCGCTATTATGGCGACGTCACCTGTTATTCGGGCGAAAGAAAATGAAATATCATATGCGATTGCTAATATTACGATATTCGGTTTAGTCGGTATGGCACTTTATCCATTCTTAGCTCATACATTTTTTGCAGACGATCCGATAAAAGCCGGATTGTTTCTCGGAACGTCGATTCATGATACGGCTCAAGTAACTGGAGCTGCACTCATTTATGATCAAATATTTCAATCTGAAGAAGTTGTCAATGTGGCAACAGTTACTAAGTTAACGAGGAATTTATTTATTATCGTCATTATTCCACTCGTTTCTTATATGTTTTTTAAACGAGAAAATGAAGGATCAGGAGAAAATACGCAAGTGCTGCCGAAATGGTATACGTTTATTCCGCTATTCGTTGTCGGATTTTTACTGTTATCATTGCTCCGTACAGTGGGGGACTTTACGTTAACGAATAGTGGGGAAGCTTTCGGTTTTCTAGCGGAACATACGTGGCAATCGTTTTATGATTCAACAAGTGCTTTCGGGACGAATTATTTACTCGGAATGGCGATGGCTGGGGTTGGCTTATCAACGGATTTTAAAATGTTTAAAGGCATTGGTTTAAAACCGTTTTATATTGGATTTATCGCAGCTGTATCTATTGGTTGTGTGAGCTTCTTACTCGTGTCATTGTTCGGACATCTCGTCGTTATTTAATGTAAAAAAAGTGTCTGCATGTGTGAAAAACATACAGACACTTTATTTTTATGTTATATGGTGTTCGTTCGTTTATGAAAAATAATAAATTCAGACGGAACAGCTAACATGTTCGTCAGTGGTGGGAAAATTTGTTGAACTTCTTTTCGTTCGATTTCTTGATAGCCAATTCTTACGTACCACTGTTCAAGCCGTTCTTTTGCTGGATATGAGCCAGACTTAGCGACGAGTAATTCGATTTGAATCGTCGGTATACCTTTTTTCTTCCATTCGTGTTCGGCAAATTGCAAAAGTTGCTTTCCGAAGCCGCGTCCATGATAGTTTTCATCAATAGCTAACATCCCGATATTACCGGTAGATGGTGAAACATCGGTAAGTCTAACAGAGCCGATGATCGTTTCATCCAAATACATCCCGATAAGTTCGCCACTAGCTGCGATTTCGCTCATCTCTTGGGCATCTGTTCGTTGCATACCTTCTTTCCATAATCTGGTCTCCGCCGTTTTGTATGCACGATTAATGATCGTCGCTAGCTTCTCCATTAATTGGGTGTTGTTTGCTTCATTGCTACTCATTCGCTTCAAATGAATGTTATTCACGTTAAATCCTTCTTTCATTTAAACTGTTTGCATTTGCTTAAAATAATAGATGGCTGTCAATTGTGACACGTGGATGTTTGACGACGCAATCGATATGAACCCCTGCGTCTGTTTGTCCACCAAATGATTTATTACTACCGAAAGCGATATGAATCGTACCGTACACTTTCTCATCTTCTAACACATTACCTGTTAGTCGGGCACTCTTATTCGTACCGATTCCAAATTCAGCAATCGTTCGGCCGAGTCCATCCCCTAATATGTTTAAAAGTTCACGACCTGCGTCACCCGTAGCGGCAACGAGGCGGCCGTTTTCAATCGTTAACGTCGTAGGTTCTGTTAAGACGCCAATCCCTGAAATAGCTCCATCAACGACTATTTTACCGTTCGCTTCCGTTTCAAGCGGCGCGATAAAGCTTTCACCTGAAGGCAAGTTACCGGAGTCACCTGCTTGTCTAAATACACCTGTACTAGCAATGGCCGTTCTCCCTTTAATAGATAAGGAAAGGGCGTGACCGTCTTTTTCAATCGTTACGTGTTCACCTGATTGCAGAATATCGCAATATTCATTCGTTAAAGTCTCTACGTCACTATAATCTGCTGTAATGGCACCTTTGTTAAACATATCTAATGATATACCAGGCATCGTAATGACGCGCGTTCCATTTTCTGATGCACGCTTTCTCGCTTTTGTATGTGTTAATGAATGTTCAGTGATACATATAGCAACATCACTCATAAACATCGCTTCTGCGACTTGTTTAGGTGGTTCTTCTCCAGACTTTTCTCGCGTTTTCATTTTTAGTAACAGCGCTTCTTCTGCTAAAGGAACGCTCGTTTCGTAAAATATTTCACCAATTGATTGTAAAGAGTCATCTGTTATGATGGCGATTGATTCTTGTTTCTTTAAAAATATGTTGTTTAGCAAAATGTTTTTGGCAACGGTTAAGTATTCATTCATATATTATTCACCTTTCGTTTCCGATTATTCAGTGAGTTGTAAATCGTAGTCAATGATGACCTTTTCAATTTTATCGCGTGATTCCATCAGTAAAGGTAAGTATTCATTCACACGTTCATCTGGCATACGATATGTTGGACCTGACAATGTAATTGAACCGATGACTTCGTTGTTTCTAAAAATGGGCGCAGCCATTGCAACGATATCTTTTGAATATTCACTAATACTTAGCGACCATCCATTTCGATGAATTATTTTTAATTCTTTTTCCAGTTCTGACGGAGATGCGATTGTGTTGTTCGTATATTTGACGAGTGGTTCATCATGAATAACTGAGTGAATCAAAGCTTCATCTGCATAAGCTAATATAGCTCGGTAAGACGCACCAACGTGTAGAGGTGCACGGCTTCCTTTTGTGACAGTGAACTTCACTTTATTTTCTGGTTCTGCTACTTCTAGCGTCACCCCTTCATTGCCGTCAAGAATCGTTAAAAAGACAGATTCACCTGTTTTTGAGCAGAGACGTTCGAGCTCTGGTTTGATTAATTGTCTCACGTTTAACCCGTCATACATAATTGTACCTAATTCCCAAATAGCAAATCCTAAAGAGTATTTCTTAGTTTCTGGGTTCTTCTTAAGAAAGCCATTTGTCGTAAGTGTTTCTAGCACGCGGTAAATACGTGCATGGTTTAGTTGTAGTTCGTTCGCTAATTCTCTTCCACCCCACGTTTGTTTTTCTTTCGTAAACATTTTGAGGACATCTAATGCAAGTGTTAGCGTTTTTAGCATTCGTCAATCTCCCTTCATTATTAAACGTTGCTGTATGTCTTGGGTGATTTGTATTTTTATTTATTCATATAAATAATCTATGACAGAGGCGATATAAACCTTTGCACACGTAACGATTTGTTCGACTAACACTTTTTCATTATAGCCGTGAATGCTCGGTAAATACGCTGGTCCGTATTGTAAAACGGGAATATTATGTTGTCTGAAATGTCTAGCATCGCTACACGCCCATTGCATGACCCCGTAAGCGTCCTCGTTTGTGACGTACGTAATGTTATCGACGATTGAACGGCAAATGTCGTCGCTTGCATCTGTGTAATTAGCATTACTTTTAAAGCCGAACGTCTTCATTGTATAACGGATCCCTAGCTGATCTAATTTTTCCTTAATTATTTGTTTTACGTCATCTCGCATAATACCAAAAGGTAAACGACAGTCAATAGCAACTTTACAGCTTTCAGGTATAACATTTGAAGCTGTACCACCATTAATTGTCCCGATGTTTACCGAGATACTTTCTAAAATGTCTTGGTACTTTTCCCGGTCTGTTTCAACTTCGCGCATGTACTTTTTAGATACTTCTATGAGCGGCTTCACTTCATCAGGCGTATCAATTGAAAGGTCGAATAGTGAACGAATTTCTTCAATTGCTTGAATCATATCAGTAATTGCATTCGTACCTGCCAGAGGTGAGAGGCTGCCATGTCCAGGTGTACCAAACACTTCTAGTTCGAACCAGAGTGCGCCTTTTTGTCCAATCGTTGGGTTGCGTGGAGAAGAAGGTTCTGCTATTAAACAACCGTCACCTGTAATGATATCGTTTTCAAGTAACCACGGAACGCCGTACTCTCCACCTGTTTCTTCATCAGGTACAATGGCTAAAGTTAATTGACCAGGTAAATCGATATTCAAACGTTTAAGCAGGCTGAATGTAAAAATAAGGCCACCTAATCCCGCTTTCATATCGCTCGCTCCTCTACCGAGTAACCAGCCATCCTTTACTTCGCCGGAAAAAGGAGGGAAGTCCCATTTTTCAATGTCGCCTGCAGGAACGACGTCTGTGTGACCACAAAATATGTATGTTCGGCCATCATTGTTACCGATATGTGATGTTAAGTTGTACATTCCCTCAGCAGACTCATGCCACTTTACGTCTACGTCAAACGTATTTAAATAATCCGTAATGAACTGACTTATTTCTGTTGAGTCGCCTGGTGGATTTTCACTCGGAATTTTAATGAGTGATGAGCAAAGATCAATTAATTCATCTTTTCTATGTTCGACCTCTTTGATGAGTTGATCTTTTAATTGTTGTTTTGATTCCATAGAAACCGCTTCCTTTCAAAGGTATTTTTACTTGTGTATCAATATATGAAATGCCGTATCGGTATTCAGAATATGGAATTAGTTTAACATTCGAAAAAAAGTTTGTAAATATAAATTCTGAAAAGTGTGAGCATATAGTTTTTTCGAAAAATGTATTTACAAATAATTTAATCAGTGTGATAATTTACACATATTATATCTTTAAATGAATAAGTGTATCGATATACGAATCAATTGGTTGGATGTTTTAAAGGAGGATAACAATGAAAGTAATAGAAAATGGCTTTATTTACAATGATAAGGAAAAAGAATTTCAAAAAGGGTTACTCATTATAAAGGACGAAAACATAGCAGATGTTATTTTTTCAGTCGATGATGAAACGAAAATTGACCCTAAGGCTGAGAAGATAGATGCTACAGGTTTATATGTTATGCCTGGTTTTATTGATACGAGCTCGCAAATTGGCTTGCGTGAGACTGGCGTTCGCTGGGAAGGTGATGATAGTTACGAACCACTATATTCAGACCCACTGGAACTAAGTGTAGTTGACGGAATTTATCCCTTTGATATGGCATTTGCGGAAGCGGTTTCTGAAGGGGTGACAGCTAGTCACGTGATGGCTGCGCCGAATCAAGTGATTGGCGGGAAGACAGCAGTTATTCATACGAGCGGGAAAACAGTTGATCAAATGATTGTTAACTCAGATGTTGGATATAGCTTTTCAATGGGGGAGTTACCGAAAACAGCTTTATTTGAACATAAAAAACTACCACTTACACGCATGGCTATTGCAAAACAAATTCGTGATGCTATGAACGAATTGCGAAAAGAAGACCAGTTAAACGGGAAAGAAATATTTATTCGCTGTCACCGTGCGGATGATATTGCGACAGCTATTAGAATCGGAAAGGAATGTGAGGTACATATAACACTCGTTCACGCGACGGAATTTTCATCAACACACGAGAAACAAGCGAATGGAAGTGTGGACGTTATTGCAGGTCCTGCTTTTCAGCCGATGATTAGACAAGAATTGCAACATCTACATCCTTCATTATATAAGCGATTATCAGCGACGAATCTGTCGTACGCACTAGCTTCTGATCATCCGACGAGCAGTGTTGCTCACTTACGCCTTGAAGGAATTTTAGCGTTAAAGCAAGGGCTGAAGAAAGAAGACGTGTTAAATCAATTAACGATTGAAGCGGCGAAGATTGTCGGTTGCTCAGATCGTATCGGCTCGTTAGAAAAGGGTAAATTTGCAGACGTCGTTCTGTGGAATGATCATCCATTGACGTACGGTGCTACGGTGGAACGTACGTATATTAAAGGAGAAGAAGTTTATAAGGAGATGAATGTTCATGCTTAAAATATATAAACGAGCGACTATTTATTCAATGGATGACACGAATACTATTTATGAATGTGCGGATTTATGGATTGAAAATAATAAAATAATGAAAATTACGGAAGAAGAAAATTATCCAGCAGAAGCAGAAGTGATTGATTGCCAAGGTAAAATTATTACGCCTGGCTTAATTGACGTTCATACACACGTCGGTATTTGGGGGGAAATTGATGACGCTATCAACGATGCATGCGAATATTCAAGTCCATTTACGCCAACATTGCGTGCAATTGACGGTGTAAATGAAAATCATTTTTCCTTTGATTTAGCTCGTCAAGGGGGCGTGACGACTGTACAGACAGGTGCTGGAAGTGCTAATCCAATTGGCGGCGTTTGGACGATATTAAAAACAGCAGGCGAGACAATCGAAGACATGATACTCGTAGAAAAAAGTGGACTAAAAGGCGCTTTTGGAGAAAATCCAAAAAACATGTTCGGTCAAGTGTATGGTAAGGAACCGTACACACGTATGGGCGTTGCACATATCATTCGTGATGGATTTGAACGTGCGCAGCAATTAACGATTGAAGAGCAAGATGAACAAATCACGTATGATTTAGAGTTAGCTCCTTTTATTGAAGTGTTAAGAGGCGATATGCCACTGCATTTACATTGTCACCGAGCGGACGACATAGCGACAGCCATCCGTATTGCGAAAGAGTTTAATGTTAAGTTGCATTTACAACATGCGACAGAAGGGCATTTCATGTTAGAAGCTATTAAAGAAAGTGGGGCGACAGTGACGCTCGGGCCTTACATGTCACCATCACCTAAATATGAAAGTAAATATGGGCACCCGAGTAATCCGAAGAAGTTTAATGAAGCGGGAATAAATGTTGCTATTATGACAGATCATCCGTTTATTCCTATCCAGTATTTAAATGTATGTGCGGCTGAAGCGGCGCGCCAAGGAATGGATACAATGGAAGCCTTGCGCAGTATTACGAGCCAAGCAGCTATTCAAATGGAAATAGCCGATCGTGTCGGGTCGTTAGAAACTCAAAAAGATGCAGATTTCGTCATCTGGACACATCATCCGTTCCATGAAGAAACAAATGTTTTAGAAACGTATATTAATGGTAAACGAGTATATTCAATAGATGAATAACGTAAAAGAGATATCCTGTTCATTCAATAGAGAGTGACAGGATATTTTTTGCATCATTTAACCATTTGTTTAATACATACGCTACTTTTATTATGCAATATTTCCTGGGAAATATTAACGAGGAATATATGTTAAACAATATTTGTATAGAGTCTAGGAGACTCGAATGGGAATTAATAAGTTCATGTATTTATTTTGTTAGAAGGAAAAACATACGATTTAAAATAATTCTAAAAAATGATTTTAGTTAGGCAAGTATGAGTAAAATGTTTGTGGGACTATGCCCTACTTGTTGAGTATAGTTCTGAAACGATCACCCGCAAAAGTGAAGTATATATCACCTGAGGTAATTAACAAAAATAATAATCTATACAAAAGATGGTATTTTGAACGTATATATTAAATACCCACAAATACTTGACTCAATCGTTAGGCAAAAACGATTAGAACTTTTAAGCGAAAAGATGTATGATAGAAGGACATATAATGGATAGAAAAGGAATGATGAATTGACAAATGTACACGTTTTTTCAAGACGAGAAGAAATAGTTAATGCACTTACGCATGGAATAGGCGCTTTGTTAAGCATTGCTGCACTCGTCATACTTATTGTTTACAGTTCAATGTACGGGTCTGCCATGCACGTCGTTTCATTTACAGTATTTGGCGTATCGATGTTTTTACTCTATATCGCTTCAACGATGGCACATGCATTACCACACGGCAAGGCGAAAGATATTTTTGAAATACTCGACCATCAAGCGATTTACATATTTATCGCGGGAACGTATACGCCAATCACATTAATTGTTTTATCAGGTGCGATTGGATGGACACTTTTTGCTATCGTTTGGACGTTAGCGATTGGTGGCGTCGTCTTTAAGACGTTTTTTGTAAAAAAATATTTATTTACATCAACGATTTTATACGTAGCTATGGGTTGGTTAATCGTTATCGGGTGGAGTGGGCTTGTAGAAACCATGCATAGTAAAGGAGTTTTATTACTCGCTTTAGGCGGGGCGTGTTATACGTTAGGTGCTGTGTTTTACGTCTGGCGTAAGTTTCGCTATCACCATGCGATTTGGCATCTATTCGTTATTGCAGGGTCAACCCTTCATTTTTTCTCAGTCCTTTTTTACGTGTTACCGTTATAACAAACAAGAATAATTTGTTAAAAATATACATTAAATGAAAAGCGGAGGAATACAATGACAGAGCGAATGAAAGTGATGACTATTTTTGGAACGAGGCCAGAAGCCATTAAAATGGCGCCACTCGTTTTAGAGTTGGAAAAAAACTCAGATAAAATTGAATCAATTGTTACAGTGACTGCACAACATCGTGAAATGCTTGATCAAGTGTTAGACGTATTTGATATTACACCTGATTATGACTTGAACATTATGAAAGCAGGGCAAACATTAGCGCAAATAACGACACGTGCTTTAGAAGGCTTGGATGAAGTGATGAAAGAGGCGAAGCCAGATCTCGTTCTCGTTCACGGAGATACGAGTACGACGTTTGTCGGGTCTTTAGCAGCGTTTTATAATCAAATACCTGTCGGGCACGTTGAAGCAGGTTTACGAACGTGGAATAAGTATTCTCCGTATCCTGAGGAAATGAATCGTCAATTAACAGGTGTCATAGCAGATCTCCATTTTGCGCCGACAGAGAAAGCGAAAGAAACGTTGCTGAAAGAAGATAAACAAGCAGACACTATTTATGTGACAGGAAATACAGTGATTGATGCGCTGAAGACAACAGTGACAGATGATTACTCAAATCCGTTATTAAATCGAATAAAAGATAAGAAACTCGTATTGATGACAGCACACAGAAGAGAGAATTTAGGGGAAAATATGCAACAAATGTTCCGCGCGATTAAGCGATTAGTGGAAGCACACGATGACATTCATATCGTTTACCCGGTCCATTTAAATCCGACGGTTCAAAAAACAGCCGAAGAAATTTTAGGGAACGATGACCGCATCGATTTAATATCACCACTAGAATTGTTAGATTTCCATAATTATATGGCAAATGCTCATATTATTTTAACAGATTCAGGCGGGATACAAGAAGAAGCACCGTCACTCGGTGTTCCAGTCATTGTTCTACGTGATACGACTGAGCGCCCGGAAGGTATTGAAGCAGGAACGTTGAAGTTAGCAGGTACAGATGAAGACAATATTTTCGCGTTAGCAAACGAATTGTTAACAGATAAACACATTTACGATGAGATGTCGAAAGCTAACAATCCGTATGGTGATGGGGAAGCATCACGGAGAATTGTAGAAGCTATTTTACATCACTTTAATAAATAATTAAGCAAACGTTAGTAACTTTTCTCATGTGATTGAGAAGAGTTACTAACGTTGTTATTTATAAAAAGAAAGAATCACTTTATAAATTCAGTATATTCGCTATAATCTGTATAAGAGATAATAGAGAGAGAAGAGGTAGGGCGTATGTTCTTTTTTGGATTAATATTTTTATGGGTCTGTACAGGGATTATTTTGTACACGAAATATCGTGTCATAGTAAACGGGAAAAAATTACAAGGGGAAATTGTCGGATTTAAACGACCTTCAGGATCTGCTTTAAGTTTTTCGGGGTATTATTACATTATTCGGTTTGAGTATGGCAATGAGATTATTGCCGCGCAATCGATGCAAAGTAAGATGGGGACACTGGATAAACCACCGAAAAATAAAAAAGGCGAGAAGTGTATGATTTATTACAATCCAAAATATCCAGAAAAAGTGACGATTGCAGGGAAGTTTGGGGCAGAAATATCGGCAGCTGTTTTATTTTTAATCGGATTAGGTGGACTTATCATATATTTACAGTAGTAAATAAGAAGCTCTCGGTGGAGGCGAAGTGTGATGGACCTTTTAAAAGAAGTAGGGGAGATTGAGCGAGAAATCATCGCTATTCGGCGTGATTTACATGAGTATCCGGAAATAAGTATGCAGGAAGAGCGAACGGCAAATGTCGTTATTGATTACTTGCAATCTTTAAATATCGATTATGAAATTGTTGAAAATGGGGGAATAATCGGTACGTTAGTTGGAAGTAGTGAAGGAAAGACAATTGCTTTACGTGCAGATTTAGATGCTTTGCCGATGAAGGAGTCACCGACCAATTTGCGAATGGATAAGGTGGTTGTTTCTAAGACGGAAGAAGCTGCACATTTATGTGGTCATGATGGCCATACGGCGATGCTACTCGGGGCTGCAAACGTGTTATCAAAGCATAGAGAACAAATAAAAGGTAAAATTTTATTCGTATTTGAACGCGGTGAAGAAGATGGGCGAGGTATTTACCGGATGTTAGAACGACTCGTTCATATCGGTGTGGATGGCATTTGGGGCATTCATTTAAAGTCGGACATTCCGTCAGGGAAAATATCTGTTGATCCTGGTCCGAGAATGGCTGGCGTATTCCCGTTTCACATTCGTATCCGAGGAAAAAGCGGTCACGGGTCAAGGCCGGATTTAGCTCATTCACCAATTGACTGTTTTACTCATTTTTATACACAATTAAAGACGGTGAAACATGATACGTTAGACCCTTTTATGCCAATTACTTATTCCATTGGTCATTTACATTCGGGAAGTGTAGCAAACGCTATACCTGATGAACTTTCTTTTCGCGGGACAGCTCGTTATTTACACGCCGAACAAGGGAGACATTTAAAAAGAGTGTTTGATGATTTACTTGAAAAATCATGTGACTTATATCATTGTTCGTATGAATATGTTGAACAGACAAAGCCGATTGATTTGCTCGTTTATAATGAAGAAACGTGTGCGGAAATTGCTCGGAAGTCAATTGAAACATCCATAGGGGAAGACGTTATTTTTGAATATCCTGCATGGTTAGCATCAGAACCGTTCGGGTTGTATCAGAAGTATTTCCCAGGTGTATTTGCCTTTGTCGGCATTAAAAATGAACAAAAAGGTACAGGAGCAGAACACCATAATGCTCATTTTGATTTAGATGAAGATGTGTTAAAATTAGGCACGGTAGCTACGATTCAATATGCACTCGATTTTCTCGAGAAAAATCCATCGATTTCATATGAAGCAGAAACACGAGATGTCGCTGCATTATTTGAGCATATCGGGTTACCTATTCCGTAGTAACAATTTGGAAAAAAGGAGTGTTAGTTATGAAGAGGTATTTAACGATTGCTCTGTTGCTATTTTTATTTACGATGATAGCAGCATGCGGAACAACAGATGTTGAAGAGGAAGATACGTCTAGTTCAGAAAATGAGCAAGAAGAAGTGGAAGAATCAGAAGATGAAGAAACCGAAGAAGAAACAGAAGAAGATCAGGGCGAACAAGATGATGAAGAAAACGCTGAGGATGAATCGTCAGAGGACGATGAAGCAGAAGTAGATGGCGATAAAGTGAAAGAACAAGGAACATATAACGGGCAAGCAGATCCGCACACAGTAGAAATTGAGACAGAAGAGGGACCATTCGCTTATCAATTATCAATGGACGCTCGTGAATTAGTTGAAGATATAACAGAAGGAAGTAAAGTTGAGTTTACGTATACAGAAGACGGTGATCAACGTACGATCGAGGACATCGTTGAAGTAGAATAAGACTAAGCGCGTGCATTTCACGAGATAATTGTGAATGCACGTGCTTTTATTTGTCTGAAAAAAGATTGATAAAGGAGCAGATGACATCATGGAAGTAGTTTTTACAGCGCCTCTTGATGACGTATATAAAAATGAGTTAAGAAAACAGTTTCCTGACATAACGTATCAATTTACTTCACCGGAAACGATAGAACATCACTTGCAATCAGCAACGGTACTTGCGACGTACGGCAACGATCTTACGAAAGAAATGATTGAAAGAGCAGAGCACGTTAAGTGGATTATGGTTTTATCAGCTGGTGTTGATGAGTTACCGATTGAAGCAATCAAGAAAAGAAATATTGTCGTGACAAACGCTCAAGGCATTCATAAAGTACCGATGAGTGAGTACGTTATTTCAATGCTACTGCAAGTATCTCGCGAAGAAAAGCGACTCATTGAAAATGAACGCAAGCACCAATGGGAACGCTCACTTAAGTTTCAGACGAAAGAAATTAGCGGAAAAACGATGCTCGTGTTCGGCACAGGCGCAATTGGCCAAGAAGTTGCCCGCATAGCAAAAGCATTTCGCATGACAACTTACGGTATTTCTAGAAGTGGAAAGCAAGTGGAGCATTTTGACACTGTTTATTCGATTGAGCAAAAAGGTAAGGTGCTAAGTGAAGCAGACTTTGTTATTTCAGTATTACCGAGTACTGAAGAGACACGTCAGTTGTTTACATATGATGTTTTTTGTCAAATGAAGCGAGAAGCTATCTTTTTAAATATGGGGCGGGGTGACGCTGTCGTTGAAGAGGATTTACTGCAAGCGATGAAAGAAGAACGAATCTGTCACGCAATACTTGACGTCTTCAGAACGGAGCCACTTCACTCAGAAAGTCCGTTTTGGCAAGAGGAAAACATTACGATTACTCCACATACATCTGGTGTGTCTGAACATTATATAACACGAGCTTTAGATATTTTTACGGAAAACTTAGCACACTGGATTGAGCATGAAGACGTTATCGTCAATCAAGTGGACTTAACGAAAGGGTATTAACGTGCATACGTAATATGGACGCGAGCATCTGTGTAAGGTGTATGTTTATACGTTTGTTCTAGTCCATTCATTTCAACATCTTTATGTAACAATTTTTTCTCACGCCAATGAATGGAGAAATTTCTTTTGAACGAGATGTTTTTAATCGTTAAATCGTTTTCACTTAACCAGTCATAAGCTAATTTCTTCTCGTTTAGGAAAAAAGATTGTGGCATCGGCACACCTGCTTGGATAAAAGGCGTTTGATTATTTGCAGTCTTTTCCTTAGCATATAAACAAATAAATAGTGATAAGTGATCGAGAAATGCGAGTAAATCATAATGAGCGTTAAAATTATCAGCATTAAAGTGCGCCATCTTATTTATGATATCGTGTTGACGTTCACGTTCCGCTTTTACAAAATTGATTGCTAGTTGATTGTCGCTCGTCTGTGAAAATTGTACGTAGTGGTGTGAACAGAGTAATCCTGCATATGCGTCTTTAACAACTACTTGATCGATCCCGCCTTTATACGCTTGCAATTTATCGCGTAGAGGAAAGTCCATAAATGTGTACGGAGCGTTCGTCTCATCATTCCATTTAGGCGATTGATCCAGGCGAATCCACCCACAATCATGTGATCGAACGGCTAATTTAAGTGAGTCAATATTTTGTAGGAAGTCTCGTTTTTTAATCGTTAACTGATTGAGTAATTGTAAAGAAATTGATGCGTGCTCGTGCTGCTTAATACATATGAAGTGGTCGCTAAGTGAACGAACAATCATGCTAAAGCACTCCCTTCTAGACGTTCGACTTTGTGCTATCATACTAAAAAGCTCGTAAAAATAAAAACATAATAAACAGACTATTCACTGTTAATATTATATTTAAGTGGTAAAATGAAAAGAAAAAAGGAGGAGTATTAATGGATATATCATATAATACAATACTTATAGCAATCGATGGGTCTGATCAATCATTTTTTGCATTTGATAAAGCTGTTGCAATGGCAAAGCTGAACGATGCTGAATTACATGTTGTTCACGTATACGACGTTCGTGTATACCCATCAGAATATAGTTCGATTATAAAACGTGCTGAAAGCGATGGGCGCGATATGCTCCGTAAGTTCTGTAAGCGTGCAGAAGAGCAAGGCGTAAAAGCGAAGTCGATTTTAAAACGAGGCTCACCAAAAGTCGTTATTAGTAAGCACGTAGCCGTAGATGTTGGAGCAGATTTAATTGTAGCAGGTGCTTCAGGCTTATACGCTGTGGAGCAAAGACTCCTCGGAAGTGTAACGGACAGTATCGTTCGTACAGCGAAATGTGACGTTCTCGTCGTTCGTCCAGATGATGAGTAATTATAATTTTATACTTTTACTATACCCTTAGGCGTTTGTGCTTAAGGGTATATTTTATGAGTTATAAATCTCCCCAATCAATTGGCTTTTGGTCGTCCGCTTTTAAAAGATCATTCGTTTGTGAGAACGGTTTACTGCCAAAAAAACCTCTATAGGCAGACAGTGGACTCGGATGGACAGATTTAACGATATGATGCTTATTCGTATCAATAAGCTGTTCTTTCATTTGTGCAGCTTTACCCCATAAAATATATACAATAGGCGTATCCTTTTCATTTAAGCTCGTAATGACTTTGTCGGTGAACTGTTCCCACCCCATATTTCGGTGTGAATGAGCGTTTCCAGCTTCAACAGTTAAAACATCATTTAAGAGAAGGACTCCTTGCTTTGCCCAACCTGTTAAATCCCCGTGTTTGGGCACTTGAACATTTATGTCTTCTGCTAATTCTTTAAAAATATTTTTAAGAGACGGTGGTAACGGAACCCCTTTTTGTACAGAAAAGCTGAGTCCATTCGCTTGATTCGGTCCGTGGTACGGGTCTTGTCCTAAAATAACGACTTTCACATCTGAAAAAGCAGTCATATGTAATGCTTTATAAATATCATTCATGTCTGGATAAATTGTTTTTGACGTATATGCTTCTTTTAAAAATGTACGTAATTTTTTATAGTAAGGTTTCGTAAATTCTTCGTTTAAATATTGTTTCCAATCATTTGTTAAAATTTGTTGAGACAATTTTACACCCCTTTTTACTAGTTGCTTTATCGTCATTATAAATAATTATGAATAATAACTCTACCTCATTCATTAAATGTATGAGTAAAATGTTTGTGGGACTATGCCCTACTTATTGTGTAAAGTTTCCACTTCAGAAATGTCCTTCGCTTGTCCACGAAGAATTGAAGTGCATTCTTCGCACCATCAACTTCTAATCCC
>Ga0079226_10000992_pt1 | contig 21333 bp, 17 predicted proteins | sample Poulit2014_FD_76345 | JGI IMG/M metagenome (GOLD analysis project Ga0079226, IMG submission 76345) | Agricultural soil microbial communities from Georgia to study Nitrogen management - Poultry litter 2014 | ecosystem: Environmental > Terrestrial > Soil > Agricultural land | place: USA: Georgia... | reverse complement strand
GTCGATGTTCTGCCCGGGTTGCCACACCGGTCGGCCGACATGGGCTCGCAGTGCGGTACGCGCTTGGTCCATGGTCTGGGCGAAGACGGGCACACGCATCAGGTCCGCCCCTGCGTCGGGGGGGGGTGACCGCCGTGCCCGGTGTAGACGAACACCATCCGGGGCCGGGTGGTGGGTGCCAGGGCCGGGCCAACCACATCAGGGTTGGGGGTGCGGTCTTGGATGCTGCGCAACCCCTGCACCAACCCGCCCAGGTTGTCGGTGACCACGGCGGCCCGGTGCCGGTAGTGGTTGCCGTGGGCCAGCGCGGTGTCGGCCACCGTTCCCACGGACCGGCCCTGCGGGGCGCGCTCGGCCAAGTGCCCGGCCGTACGGGCGAGCGCGGTCGGAGAATGGGCGGAAAGCATCACGGTCTCCGGGAGCGGCATGGGGTCGTGCGCTGGGGGTGGTTCTGGTGCGGGGACGCTGGTGATGATCGCGTGGGCGTTGGCCCCACCGAAACCGAAGCTGCTCACCCCGGCCACGCGCGCCGCCTCCTGTTCGTCCTGGTGTGCAGGCCAGTCCTCCACACGGGTGGGCACCCGCACCCACCCCTCCAGGCGGGGGCGCAAGGTGCGGTGGTGCAAGGTCGGTGGAATCTGCCCGTGGTGGGCCGCGAGCGCGGCGGCCATCACCCCCACCACCCCGGCGGCGCCTTCCAGATGGCCGAGGTGGGCTTTGACCGACCCCACTGGTACGGGTGTGTCCCGTTCCAGCGCTTGGGCTATGGCGGTGGCCTCGATACGGTCTCCGGCTCGGGTGCCGGTGCCGTGGGCTTGGACCCACCCCACCTGGTCCGGGCTTATGTCGGCGTCGGCCAAGGCCTGTCTGATCACCGCCGTCTGGCGTTCGACCCGGGGCGCGAGCAAATGGGCTGAAGTGCCGCCGTGGCCGATAGCGGTCCCGGCCACCTGTGCCCACACCCAGTGCCCGCCTTCGTGGGCGGTGTCGGCGCGGGTCAGCACGAGCACGACCGTGCCTTCGGAGCGCACGTATCCGTTGGCGTGGGTGTCGAAGGGCCGGCACCGGCCCTCAGGGGACAGCACACCGGCTTCCACGAACGATGCGGTAATGATCGGGGAGGTGAGGATGTTGGTTCCGGCGACGATCGCGCTGTCCACCACCCCGGCCCGCAGATCGCGTACCGCGTAGTGCAGCGCGGTCAGCGACGAGGAGCAGGCGGTATCGAAGGTCAGCGACGGCCCGGCCAGATCCAGCATGTAAGAGACACGGTTGGCCAGGATGGCCATGCCAGCACCGGACCCGGTGTGCGCTCCGGCCCGATGTCCGGTACCGAAATTCACCGAGGCCTGGTCGGTGGAGGCCGCGCCCACGTACACCCCTGTGGTCGATCCGGCCAGCGCGGCGGGGCGGAGTGAGGCGTCGGCCAGCGCTTCGTAGACGCTCTCCAGCAGCAGTTTCTGCTGTGGGTCCATCTCCGTGGCCTCGTCGACGGTGACGCCAAAGAACTCTCGGTCGAAGTCGTCCACGTTCACAACGCCCGCGTGGAAGGGTTCTGTAGGCACCTGGTCAGGGTGCAACTGTTCGACCATGCGCTTCCATCGCTCATCGGGGATGCGGGTGACGCAGTCCCATCCCTGGGTCAGGGCCTCCCACAGCAGGCGGGGTGTGGTGATGCCGCCGGGCAGGCGGCAGCCCATCCCGATGATCGCGACCGGGTTCCGGCCGGTGGGGGGTGTGGTGGTCATCGGATCGGCCCCCTTGCCACCCACACCCCGGCCGCGCCCATGACGGTCAATTCCACGTCGGTGAAGTGCAGGTCCAACATCGCTCGCAGATCCACCAACCGGTCGCCCCGGTTGTGGAAGATGTTGCGTCCAGGGTGGTTGTAGGCGGCCTGCAAGCGGCGGGCGAGCCAGTTGTTGTGGGCATGGACGTCTTCGGCACAGAGCAGGGTGGAGCCGATGAACACCCCCGTCTCCGGCAGGACCCGGGCGGCTTCGGAGAACGCAGTGTGCTTGTGGCGAAGTGAGGCGCCCGGAGCGCAGTGCAGGACATGGAACATCGCCACCGATCCCACCGAGTCGTCTGCCAGCGGCCATGGGCTGGTGAGCACGTCGTGTTCGTGGGTGATGACCTGGGCGCGTTCATCCAGCAGGCGTGCGCACCTTGCCAGTGGTGCGGGGTTCAGATCCAGCAGGTGGATCTGTCGCAGGATCGGTGGGAACAGCTCGCCGCCGGGCCCTGTGGGGTCGGGGGATTGAGTCGGGAAGTGTCCGTCCGCGGGACCCACTTCCAGGTGGGTGGGGGCCAGGTGGTGGGCGTACAGGTCAGCGATCCGGGTGTTGTCGACCTTCCACGCAAGCCGGTGGGACAGGCCCACCACCAGGTGGCGGTACCGCTTGAGGTTACGGGGGCTGTAGAGCCGGGGATTCGGTGTCGAAACTCCGGTAGAGAGATGTTCAGGCATGACGAACCGGGCCCTTCTGATGGGCGGTGCTGGGGGAAGGATCAAGTCCGAGGGGTCTGAAGTAGGCGCACGAGCTGCTCAGGGTCTGCGAACCCGGCGACGTAGGCATCGGCGGTGCTCTGGTCGGTACACGCCTGCTGGAACAAGGCCTGTTCGGCTTCGGTGAGCCGGCCTGTCCAGAACGCATCGACATATTTTTCGAACACGTCGATGTGACGACCGCTGTGCTCCATGTAAGCGAGGAAGGTGGCGCGCAGGAAATCGGCGTCCAAGGCGTGGCCGATACCGTCTTCGGACAGGATCCGGTCGGCGTAGAGCTGCGCGGAGCGTACGGAGGCTTCGCCTTCCTGACCGCACTGCGGGGGTACGGTCAGCACGGTGTCGCCGACTCCCAGCAGTGCGCCACCGTGGTCGAAGACATGCACGGGCTGACGCACGACGGGGCGTATCCGCTTGATGAGCACCGCGGAGGAGTCCAGCAACTCGGACCGACGCAATGGTTCCCACAGCGGGATGTGGGCTTGGTGCAGCTGGGTGATCATGCGGCGCAGTACGGCTTCGGGCTGAGTGATGCGCACGTCCGAGGCGGAACAGTCCAGAGCCGACCCCGGGCGAGCGATGAGAGTGACCGCGTGGACGGCTCCCTGCATGCTCAGGGTGGGCACTACGTACACCTCTCCCGAGGGACATGAGTAGACCTGCACCTCGTCCTCAGGGGCTCGTAGGCCGGTCACGTAGGCCTGGGTGATCACACGTTCGCGGGTGGTCGTGCGGCTGTGGTCGGTTTCCAGGATCTGTCCGAGCTCACCGTCCCCCACTGCGAGCAACACCAGGTCGTACATCCTGTGGGGCCTGGTGAAGTACTCCAGGTCGCTGACGGTCAGTCCGTGGACGGCTACCTTGCCACCGCGGTCCTCGAAGCACTCCAGCAGGTCAGCGCGTTTCACACGAGGATCCACCGCCATACCAATGCCGACCAGAGCTCCTGTGAAACCCAGACTCTGTCCGGGTTCGGGAATGACGTTCAAGGAGACCCGGTCAAACGCGGGTGCTGCCCCCTCCCACCGGGACAGGTTGTGGGAGGCCTCCACGGCCAAGCCGTGGGGCAAAGTGAGCTGGGTGAGTTGGGCTCGGCCCCACCGCAAGTCTTCAGAGCTGCGGCTGGTGATCACGGTGACATCGACGCCGTGGGACAACAGGGCGTGTGCGAGAACCAGCCCGGACTGGCCTGCCCCGACGATCAGACACCTCATGAGGCCGCCTCCCCCATATACCGGGCCAGCACACCCCGGACCACGTCGCCGATCGCGAAGCGCGCAGCCGCACGACTGCGCGGATCGCACACGGTGACCTTCTCCGGGGCGATCTCCAACACCTGGCTGACCGTGGCCACGTCCGGAGTGGTACCGAAGATGTGGGAAACCACGATGTGGAAGGGAAGGTGGGCTTCTTCCAGGGCTTCCACGGCCGGGAAGCAGTCTTCTGGTGCGTCGGGGTGGACCAGTACCACTGCGCCGAGCGCACCGCGGGCCACGTCCGGCCACAGGCCGTCCCAGATGGTGGGTAGCGGCGCGCCTACCAGAGTCAGGATGTGGCGGTCGCTGATGGTGATGCGACCTTGGTCCAGGACCAAGGATTTCGTGCCGTACGGGCTGGGGATGGTCTCGATGGTGCGTACCGGTGGCGACTCGCTGGCCGCACCCACGAACGCGGTCTTTCCCACCCTCGGGGCACCGGTGACGACGATCTTCTCGCTGGTCCAGTCAGGCGCGTAGGGCATCGAGCACCTCCTGCAGCACGTACGGCGCACGGGACGGGTGAGGGCTACTGAGTTGAACCAGTCCCAGATGGGCCAGGCGAGACAAGTGGGTGGCGGTCGTCGCTCGCGGACAGCTCAGCCGGGCGGCGATCTCCATCGCTGTCAAAGGTGCTGCTCCCGGCTCCTGCTCCACACACAGCCGATAGATGGCGTGTGCGACGTCGTCCAGGCCGCGCACAGGCCCGGTTGAAGAGCGGGGAAGGCAGAGGACCAAGGCGTGATCGGCGACCAGTAGACGCGGGCAGGGGTCCTCAGGAGGTCGGCGCGGCGGCACCGCAACGCGCCTGCGGTTGAGGCAGGCGTTCACATCTCACCTCCACCGGGAGTGGAAGCCGACCAGTGACTGCCAGAGCTCTGAGTCGGCTTCCCTGCATGGGATCGAGTCATGACATGCAGTCTGGGTAGGAGACGTCCCTGCGAGCCATCCGCGCGCGCATATTCGGGATATGCACTGCATCCACAGCGTGCGGGGTGCACGTCTTCTGCCCAAAAGACGTACTTTGAACTGGGTGTCAGTCGGCTTCTGAAACGGCGGGGGCCAAGCCCTTCAGGGTTGCGAGGATCTTCGCTGTGTCGGTGAGGTCGGCCAAGACCGCGTCAGCGCCGGCAGCTCGCAGTTCCTCGGCGGTGGTGGTGCCCGAGGCCACTCCGATCACACGGGCACCACCCTCGACTCCGGTGGTCACGTCTTCCAATGAGTCACCGATGATCACCGTGTTGGTGCGGTCGAACTCGACGCTGTGACCGTGACGTGCTCGACGCTGGGCGACGGCGACCAGGGAGGGCCGGTGGGAGTCGTCGCTGGAGTATCCGCCAATGGCGGTGTTCACATAGGGGGTCAGTCCGAAAGCGTCCAGTTTGATCTGTGCGCTGCGCTGTAGGTTGCCGGTCACCACGGCCGGCACCGTCCAGTCCACGGCTTGTACGGCTGTCAACGCCGACATGGCCCCGGGAAGAAGGTGGCCGTGGGTGAGCATGTGCTCCTGGCGTTCGGTCAGCCTTCGGGGAAGTTCACGCAATGCCTGTTCCACCAGTGCGTCGAGCTGCTCGGCTGGAGCACCGTTGAGGGTCAACAGCTCGCGCACGGCCAGTGGAACCGTACGGCCGGTCCCCTTGGCGGGCAGGTGCTCTGCGGGGCGCCCCAGTAGGTCGGCAACGAGCTCGCGGTAGATGAGTCGATCCGTCTCCCCGGCATACAGCAGGGTTCGGTCGATGTCCCACAACACCAGGACCAAGTCGCGTCGCACTCAAGCTCCTTCTCTGACCAGGGGGCGGGCACGTTCGAGCAGTTCTCGGACCGGAGCATGACCCTGGTGTGGTCGTAGGCGGGTGAGCAGGGAGCGCATCTGCCCCGTGGTGCGTTCGGACCTGAGGGTTTCCACCAGGTCAAGGGCCCGGTGTGCCCGATCGCACGCTTGTTCCACCTCAGTCATCCCGACCAGGGCGCGGGCTGCGCGAATCTGAGTACTGGCCTGGTTGCGCACACACTCGGGACTGTAACCAGCCAGAGCCTGTTCCGCGTGTTCCAGGGCCTGATCGTGGTATCCCAACTCCAGGAGGGTGCTACCGGCCTGGCCGTGCAGCTCCCCTTCGTCGACCCAGTAAAGCCACGCAGGATCGTCCTCGCACGGCCCCATCGTGTAGGCGTCGAAGGCGTGCTCCAGCGCCGTGCGTGCCCGGCGTTCCTCCCCCGCCACAGCATGGCCCCGAGCCTGGCGTGTCCATAGCACGCACTCCACGAACGGGCTGGCCACGCCCTGCACACGATGCAGGGCGGTGCTGGCCATCAGCGCCGCCTCACGTCCCTGCCCCTGGCTGTAGGTGTGCACGGCCAGGTAGGAGATGATGCCGGCCCCCAGAACCGGGTCTCCCGCCGCGTGCGCCGTGCGCAGAGCAGCGAGCAGCAACACCTGGGCACGAGCTTCTCCGGCATCCACCGCCATCCATCCCAACAACCCGGCCAGATCAGCGGTCACACCCAGCAGACGACTGCGGTCGGTTCCCGGGTTGTCCTCGCGCAACAGCCGGTGCAGGAACTCCAGCTGGGGTTGAGCCATCGCCCGCAGGGCGGGGCTCGCTCCGCCCTGGGCGTCAGCGATGCGTACAGCGTCCACGGACTGGGCCAGGCGATCGGTGAGCACGTCGCTGGCAGGTCCGCCCTCGCGTGCGCGACGTGCTTGAGTGGGATCGGCCAGTGCCCACTGCAATACCTGCGCGGCCAGAGTCGATCCGGCCAGGGCCATGATGGTACGTCGGCTCGGTGCGTATCCCAAAGCTGTGTGCAACGCGTCCATCGCGGCGTTGGCCTCCCATCCGCAGCCGTTCACCGTCAACGGTGCCACAGGCGTCGAGGGCTGAGGAGGGACGGGCAGCGGGGAGGGCTCCGCAGCAGCGACCAGTTCGGGGTCGGGATCGATCAGGCCAAGACCCGCCAGGGCGCGTCGGAGCTTGTACCGATCGCGTACTCGGTGAATCCGACCTGACTCCAGGCGCGAGATCGTGGGCTGGGGGAGTCCTGTGATGTTGGCGAGCTCACCTTGATGCAATCGGGTGCGTGAGCGCAGCAGGCGGATGATCGTTCTCAGGTCTTGTCGGTCCACGGCTTGGCGTACCTGAGGATCGGTGCCCAGCCACACAGGCAGGCATCGACACAACACCCCCACCAGGTTCCCGCAGTTGCCGCACCTCACCGCTTTTCCTTTCGTCCTACCGGCGGGCCTGGGACAGTGCCTGCCGGTACTCCTTGGTCCAGTCAGCGTTCTGTTGATCTGGGGGAAGGCCGTCCAATCCGGTGCGTAGCCGGTCGGCGGCCACGTCCTTCTCCCCCAACCCCAGGTGTGCCAGCCCCAGACTCAGGTGCTGGAAGGTCGGGGTGAGCCAGTACGCGGTTCGCGGCGGGGCCATGCCCTCTGCGGTCTCCGCCAGAGCGGAGGCCTCCTCCAGCAGTCGCTGGACCTGGTCACGCTCTCCCAGTAGGGCGTGCCCGTGCGCGGCCTGAATCGCATCTCCCACCCGCTGGGCGGGATGAGCACCCGCAGTGGTGTAAGCGGCCCTGAAGTGGCGCACCAGGCCGGGCACATCACCGCGGCGACGGTGGATGTAAGCCCGGAAGTTGCGGGCCTGGGCCAGGAGTGTGGGCGCGTTGAGCGCCTGCGCGGCGTCCTCGGCCTGGTCCAGGATCGGCAGCGCGGTCTTGAAGCGGCCGGTGGAGGCGTGCAGCCAGCCGTCGAACTGCACCCATTCGGCGGCCACCAGACGCAGGGCATGGGCATGAGGACCGCGTGCCTGGTCGGCCAGCATGGTGGCGGTGCGGGCCTGGGCACGGGTGAGCTCCACCAGGGCTTGGGCTCCCACCACGTCGTCCAATCTGCGATGGGCGGCCAGTATCTGGGCGAAGGCGTTGACGGAGGAGGCGTCCACCCGGCTGGCCTGGTTCACCAGCCAGTGCACCCGGTTCAGGGCTTCCTCGTCCAGGGACGTCAGTGCCAGGTTCTCGATGGCCGTTTGAGCGCCCAGGCCGTGGAGGGCCTGCTGGCACTTGTCGACCCTACGTAGGGAGGCACCGTCGCAGATCCGGCTGACCGTACTCTGAGCGAGTCCGGTCATGCGCACGATAGCTTCTCTGTTCAACGAGGGCGTGCGCGACAAAAGTAGGCGAATGACTTTGGCGGCGTCCTTGGTCCGCACTGCGGCCTGGACTTCTCTTCGTTGCCAGAACTCGTGTGGAATGCACCGGCAATGGTCGCCGGTGCGGGTGCGAGGCCGTACACAGTTGCCGCATATGTGCGTCACTTCTCACCGCCATTTCTGCGATCCTCAGCGTAGACCACGGTGGTGGGAGGCTTTGGGTACACGATCACGCTGCAGATGCCGGCCCACGTGTGCGCCGGTCGGAACGTGACCGTCGAGATCACTCGTGTGCTGGACAGGGACCGAGATGGTAGTCGGCGCTCATCTTTGGGGTGTGGTGAAGTTGGCGGCTCGGAGTGCGTAGATCTCTTTGGAGGAGTATCGGCGGTGTCCGCCAGGGGTACGGAAGCTGGAGATCTTGCCCTCCTTCGCCCAGCGGGTCACGGTCCTGGTGTCCACTCGAAACAGAGCGGCAACTTCCGAGGGTGTCAACGGGCTCTCCGTACTGGCCATCGAAGGTTCTTGAGGCAAGATCGGTGTTCCTTTCCGGCAGAGGCGGGTGGTGGCTGGCGAGAACAGTGCGCCCGTCTTCCGGACCGGGTGATGGCTCGGGGCGGGAAGCGGGAGGGCTCCGAAGGAGGCTGTCAGCGGGCGCACCGGACCGGCTGTGCGGAGGGTGTCTTGGCGTGGTCGATGTCGAACCAGACACTGGTGTGCCCGCGCTGGTACACGGTGCCCCAGCGCGAAGCTTCGGTCGCTACCAGGTGCATCCCCAGTCCGCCCTCGCGGTCCAGGTCGATGGGTCGCAGGAAGGGGCAGCTGGGCCGTCCGTCGCGGGGGCCGGTGTCCACGACCCGCACCTGGACACGGTCTGGCAGGGAGTGCACCAGCACCGTGACAAGGCCTCCCGGATCGCCGCTGCGGCTGTGTCGGACCGCGTTGGTGAACAGCTCCGCGCCCAGCAGCTCCACCAGGTCGACGGTCTCCGTCGGTAGGAGGTCTACCGAGGCCCGTAGGTAGGCCCGTACCAGCGGCGCCAGAGACGCAAGGCCGGGGACGGTCACCGCATGCCCGGAAAGGTACTCATCAGGGTCCACTGTCACCACGGTCAGCCCAGAAAACGCATTCGTGGACACATCGCCCGTTGCGCCTTCAAAACCACGAACGGGATGGACTTTCATATCCGACACCTCGCTGATCATGCTCACGCCGAGAGCAGGAGCCTTCTTCCCTCTGCACCGTGAGGCCGCTCGATCTACACCTTGTCTGCACCAGTGATCGTTGACCAGCGCTTTCACCAGCTAGAAGTATTTAGGCGATTCCAGGGAAAAGTGGAGTAGCCCTGGTGCAGGATGGAGAAGAACGAAGTACCCGCGTTCGAGGGGAGAGCATGGATCGAGAGGGAAAGCCCGAGTGGGCGGCGTTCGGCTCCGCGGTACGCAGACTCAGGAAGAAACGTGGGCGTACCGGTGTCTGGGTCGCCAACGCCGTCAGCCTGTCCCCGACGATGTACTCGTCCATCGAGCGGGGGAAGCGCTTCTGTCTGGAAGGCCACGCCGCCAGGATCGATGAGGCACTGCAGACCGGGGACCAGGTGATGCGGCTCTGGGTCCAGATGACCAGTGACCAGCTCCCCGACTGGTTCTACAAGGTGCCCGAGCTGGAGCAGGCGGCCTCGGAGATCCGCGAGTACCAACCGCTGGTGATACCGGGGCTGATCCAGACGAAGGCGTACGCCAAGGCCCTCTTCAAACAGGAGCGCCCGTGGGAGAGACCTCAGGCCATGGCGCGGATGCTCGAGGCCCGTACCTTGCGGTGGGAGCTGTTGGACAGCGACACCTGCCCGCTACTGTGGTTCGTGCTCAGCGATCGTGTCCTTCGCAGTCCGGTGGGTTCCGCATCGTGCATGCGGGAGCAACTGGATCATCTGGTCTCGCTGTTGGAGCAGGACAAGATCCACCTGCAGGTGCTTCCCTCCACTGCCCCTGCGCCTGGGAAGGATGGCCCGTTCAGGATCTACGGGTTTCCCGACAAGCCCACCCTGGCGTCCGCGGAGTACATGACCGGCGAGATCATCATCGACACCCGGGAGAAACTGCGTCAGTGCGAAGTGGTGTTCGGTGCTCTGCAGGCTGCGGCGCTTCCTCCTGAGCAGTCGCTCGACCAGATCAAGAAGGCAAGGGACGTATTCACATGACGAGCGAGCAGGCCCCCTGGCACAAGAGCAGCTACAGCGGGTCGAGTGGATCCTGTGTGGAGGTGTCCGAAGGCGCGCAGGTTCTCGTCCGGGACACCCAGAACCGGAACCTCGGACACCTCAGCTTCACCCCCGAGGCTTGGGAAATGCTTCTCGAACGCCTCAGGGAAAAACATCGCTGACTCAGGGTTCCGTTCGGAGTGTGCTGGACTCCGCCCCTGCAATGCGAGGCTCTGTTCAGTCAGTGACCTATGCCCGCATGAACTGGCATGAATGAGAAATACCACCCACAGCATAAGCATGCAGCGTGAGGCACCCCTAGCCTCCTTTCTGTACTTATGTCGCCACTTCTCATAGGCGCGATGAGGGATAGTGGTCATCGCACACCGTCTGGCATCGATACGTCAGACGGCTGAATCTACGTGCTCGACAAAATTTGCGTTGTCGAACACGCACCCGTAACTGGCTCGTAGCTCAGGGAAATCTGTACGCCGAACTGTTCGGCGTACAGGCCAACACCTGGGACGGAATGATCACCCCAAGAGCGGGCTGACATCCCTTGACAAGGCACCTTCGTGGTCTCGTCCATAAGCCAAGCACGAGGGTGCCTCGCTATTAGGATGTGCTCCTCCCCGGAGCGTCACTCCACCGAACCGGGCCCCAGAAGGACCACCGAACCCAAAACCCTCTAGGGATTACCTGAAACCACACAGTCCTGAGAAGGAAGTCTCCTCTGAAGATATGGAACACACTGGAAAGGACACTGTCATCGCGCATCCGCGGGTTACGGTGTCAGTCCGTGGAAAGCTCCTGTTCCTTCACGCCGCCAAGGGATTCGGCGATGGCCGCGAACTCGGCGAGGGCAGCCTGCAAGTCCTCCACGATCTCGGCGGCGATGACCTCCGGCGGGGCCAGGGAATCAGCGTCGTCGAGCCCGGGGTCGCGCATCCAGGTGATGTCCAGGTTGACCTTGTCGCGGGCCAGGAGCTCTTCGAGAGTGAATGCCTTGAACCGCTCGGTCTCGACCCGGGTCGCGCGGTCCTCTCCCGGCTTGTAGCACGCAACGAAGTCGTCCAAATGAGCCCGGGTCAGCGGGTTCTGCTTGAGGGTGAAGCGCTGTCCGGTGCGGAAGTCGTAGACCCAGAGCTTCTCGGTCCACGGTTGGTTCGGCCGCGCCGGCTTTTTCTCGAAGAAGAGCACGTTCGCCTTCACACCACCCGCGTAGAAGATCCCGGTGGGCAGGCGCAGCATCGTGTGCAGGTCGAACTGCTGGAGCAGCCTGCGACGGATGGTCTCGCCCGCGCCGCCCTCGAAGAGCACGTTGTCGGGCACGACCACCGCGGCCCGGCCATGGATCTCCAGGAGCGAGGCGATGTGCTGGAGGAAGTTGAGCTGCTTGTTGGTGGTGGTGACCCAGAAGTCCTGGCGGTTGTAGGAGATCTCCTCCCGGTTCGCCTTGCCATCGTCCCCGAAGACGGTGATGGAGGACTTGCGCCCGAAGGGAGGGTTGGCCAGGATCAGGGAAGCGCGCTTGGCGGGGGGTTGTGCCAGGGAGTCCCCCACCGTGATGAGCTGGGGACCGCTGTGCTTGCCGATTCCGTGCAAGAGCAGGTTCATCGCGGCCAGGCGTGCGGTGCCGTCGACGAGCTCGTTGCCCCAGATGCCACCGCGCTGAATGTGCTTGCGCTGCTCAGGGGTGAGGGGAGTGGTTTCGGCCTGCTTCTGGATGTAGGCGTGGGCGGCGAGCAGGAAGCCACCGGTGCCGACGGACGGGTCGGTGATGGTGTCGTCGGGGGTCGGCTGGACGCAGTCCACCATGGCGTCGATGAGCGGCCGAGGCGTAAAGTACTGCCCGGCGCCGGTCTTGGTGTCCTCGGCACCCGCCTCAAGGAGGGCCTCGTAGGCGTCCCCGTTGACGTCAACGCCCTGGAGCGACCAGTTCTCCTTGTCGATGTAGTCCTGGACCAGACGCTTGAGCTTTGCCGGGTCCTGGATCTTGTTCTGTGCCTTGCGGAAGATCAGGCCGAGGGTGCCGGGCTGGTTGCCAAGGTCTTCGAGCAGGTGACGGTAGGCGATCTCCAGGTCGTCACCGTCGTTGTTGATCAGGTCCTGCCAGCCGCGGTTCTTCCAAGCAGGTCCGTCGGGGAGGATGCGCTCCGGGTTGAGGCGACGGTTCTCCCGCTCGTGCGCCATCTTCAGGAAGAGCAGGAAGGTGAGCTGTTCGACGTAGTCGATGGTGGAGACGCCGTCGTCGCGCATCACGTTGCGGAAGTTGATGAGCTTGCGGACGAGCCGTTGTGTTTCGGCGGCGCGGGCGGGGTCGGTCACTGCTCAGAACTCCAGGGCGGTCTGCTCACCGGCGTGCACCGGCTGAGAATCTTCGGGGGCTCGTACGTCAGCGGCGGAGGCCAACCGCGCAGAGGTTTTGATGGTGGATCGCCGCGCACGCTTAGGTATAGGGGCAGAGGCACGTTCGCTCCGGCTTCGTTCCAACAGCGCGGCAGCAGGCTCATCAGCAGGATCCTGAGGGATGAGCTTTCCGGTGAATGCAGCAGTTAACAGCGCTTGGCGAAGGTGATCGGCACGCTTGCGCGTGAGCAACAGCGCACTCCGAAGTCGAGAAACGTCGCGAAGACTTTCCTGGACCCTAAGTGCCAACTCGCGCTGTCGGCCACTTTCGGGAATCCTTACTTCAATGTCCATAAGGGATTTCTGGGAAATATTCCTCATGGAGTCCTTAGTTCCTGTAGCACGATCAGATATCTGCTCACGAACTTGAGGCGACGAGAGGAGTTGGATCAACCAATCACGATCCACACCTTCCCCCGGGATCAGCCGCAGACTCTTATCACTCAGCAACAATTTCGACCGGACTTCTCCCACCAACACCGGAGCACCAACGTACTCACGAGTGTTTGCCCGACTCACCAAGATATCGCCTGAATTAATCTCATACCTGGAGTCAAAATCCCTGCCAGAAATCAGAGCCTTATTCTCGCCTTCCCTGAATTCCCCCCAAGTCATCGCACTGACTTTGATAATCCCCCACTCATCCTCACGAGCAGGACGCGCTTCGCAGGCAAAGGATTTACCTGCTTCAATGCCAACAAGAAGATCACCAAGCTTTCCAAGCTTGCCTTCCGAATCAACCTCCAGGACGTGCCTACGGACGCTTTTTACAAATTTTTCAACCGAGCCCAGAGAACGATAAATCTGCCGTAGTGCCGCATCCAACCGTGAAAGCTCAGTTTCTAGGGCACTAACGATCCGAACCTGTTCAGCCAAGGGAGGAAGTGGTATAGTAATATTTCTTAGAATCTCTTGGTTGACCTTATAAATCCCTGCGGTAGTCCTTGCAGATGATTCGATCTCGCGCCTCACCAACGGACCATTCCATATGAGACAGAAATACTTTTCGTCAACCAGGCCCGAATTGATGCGAATGCGCATCATGGTGTCAGGAAACGCAACCTTACGCTCCTCCAGCACCAGCCCACCACGCCCCACGAGAGACAATGTCCCATTCCCACGGCTGAGCAGAAAATCGCCGGAGCGAAGAATGTACGGTTCCGCTTCACTCTCTGACCAAGAGCCTTCCTTGGCAACCGACGGATCAATATAACCGTTTTTAATGGCGTTCAGCTTGAGAACTGGAAAACCACCTTCTCTGGTTGGCACCGAGCGACCGTTGACGATTTTTTCCGCAAGCAGATCCTCAACGGTCGCCCAAACCCACCCCTTGGGTAGTTCCTTGCTCACGCGCCCAGCTCCCGTCCCAGTTCATCCAACAATGCTTCCGCCCGATCCTGGCCGAAGGTGACGACGAATCCGTCCACGCCTCCGCGCTCCAAGAACGGAGGCTCGTCCAAGTGCTCGGGCTCGAAGGCGATACTGGTGGAGATCACGTCAACGATCCTGCGCAGCCACCAGCCCTGTTCCTCGGTGAACTCAGCTCCGGCCTGCTCCTGGCGGGCGATCCATGCCGCGAAGCGCTCCTCGACCAGGCTCCGGTACGGCTTGACCTCGTCGTCCAGTCCCAGCTCGTATCGGAGGATACCGATCAGGTCGACCACTCCACGCGTGGTTCCGGGAAGGTTCGCGGCCTTGCCCATCTGTACGTAGGCGTTGTACAGCCCCTCCGGGGTCCAGTTGTACTGCGGCCGGGAGATGGTCGCCGCCAGGGACTTGAGGTTGCGGTACACCTCACGCGGTTCTCCACCCTCGCGGAAGGCCAGCTCGAAGGGGGCGATCTTGTCCTGGTTGGCTTCCATCCATTCCCGGAAGGAGCCCACCCGGCGCGTGGCCAACTCCTCCGAGGAGATACCCGTGGCCTCGATCACCTGGTCGCGGCTGCCCTCGTCGTAGACGATGTCGTGGGCACGGCGGATGTCCATCAACAGGACGCGCAGTTCCGGGTTGGCCGCCAGCGGTTTCCACGCCTCCATCAGCAGCTCACGCGGCCCGTCGTCCCCGTGCAGCCGTCGTGCTTTCTCCTGCTCATCGGGGTCCACTGCCCGCACCAGCCCACCGACGATTTCCCTCAACGGCTGGCCCGCCACCTGCTCGATCTGGGCCCGCTCGCTGTCCCCGATCTGGGCGTTGAGCCGTGACAGGCGCCCAGCCAGCGTGGCGGTCTCGTCCTCGGTCAACGACATGGCCGCGGTCTTGTCCATCAGCCGTTTGAGGCTGATCTGCTTCTCGCTCGCCCGCACCAGCGGTTTGGCGTCCACGCGCGGGGAGTCGGTGACCCCGACCGCGTCCACGATCACGAACCGGGTTTTGGCCACGGCGTCGGGAGTGACGGCCTGGAACTCGGTGGGGTCGACGGTGCGCGCGCCGCGGCCCTTCATCTGTTCGAAGTAGGCCCAGCTCTTGACGTCGCGCATGAAGAACACGCACTCTAGCGGGCGCACGTCGGTGCCGGTGGCGATCATGTCGACGGTCACGGCGATGCGCAGCTCGGGGCTGTTGCGGAAGGCCTGGATGAGCTGGTCTGGGTTCTTGGCGGCGTGGGTGATCTTGATGCAGAAGTCGTCGCCGCGCCCGAACACCAGGCGGGCGAGGCGCACGATGTCCTCGGCGTGGTTGTCGTCGCGGGCGAAGATGAGCGTCTTGGGCACCTCGGTACGCGGCTTGCCCTGAGCCTCGTCTCCCCCGGGCGGAAACACGTGGGTGAACAGGTTGTCGCGGAGGGTGGTCAGCACGGTGCGGATCTGATCCTCGGCGATCACTGACTTGCCCAGGTCGGAGGACTTGTAGTCGTAGTCGTCCTCCAGCTCCTGGTAGCGCTGGCGACGGGTCTTGCGGTCCTTGACCGGCACCACGGTCTCCGCGGGGATGGATCCGCCTTGCTCCCCCAGTTCGGTGCGGATGCGGAACACGTCGAAGTCGACGTTGACGCCGTCGGCGACAGCCTGCTCGTAGGTGTACTCGCTGACCAGGTTCTGGTGGAAGAACCCGAAGGTCTGGGCGACCGGGGTCGCGGTCAGGCCGATCAGGTGCGCGTCGAAGTACTCCAGCACCGCACGCCACTTGCCGTAGATGGAACGGTGGCACTCGTCCACCACGATGAAGTCGAAGGCCTCCGGGGGCAGGTCGGGGTTGTAGGCGACCTCGGCCGGGCCGTCGATGAGGTCGTAGCGGTCCAGGGCGGAGTCATCGGTGTCGGGGGCAGGAACCTCGCGTCCGGTCAAGGCCATCCACAACCGCTGGATGGTGGAGATGACGACCTTGGAGGAGTCGAACATCTGCGCACCTGAGAGTTGGTCCACCCCGTACAGTTCGGTGAACTTGCGGCCGTCGTCCGGCGGGCGGTAGTTGGAGAACTCCGTGCGTGCCTGTCTGCCGAGGTTGTTGCGGTCCACCAGGAACAGGATGCGTTTGGCCCGGGCGTGCTTGATGAGCCGGTAGCTCTCGGCGACGACGGTGTAGGTCTTACCGGCACCGGTGGCCATCTGGATCAGGGCGCGCGGGTCGTCCTTGGCCAGGGAGGCCTCCAAGCCCTTGATGGCGCGTTCCTGGGCCGGGCGCAGGGGGCCGTTGTCCAAGAAGGTGCGGGGCAGGCGTCGCAGGCGGGCGCGCAAAGTCGGTGCCTGTTGGTCTTCCCCTGCTTCGGTGATCCACCGTGCCAGGGTGGCCGGTTGCTGGATGGCGAACAGGCGCCGCGAGCGCGCGTCGGGGTCCAGGTCGTTGAAGAAGCGGGTCTCGTTGCCATCGCACACGTACTGGAAGGGCAGAGTGGCCCGCCGGGCCGAGAGCATCTGGCTGTTGGTCAGCCCGCTGGCGTAGCGGGCGGCCTGGGCTTGAGCAGCGGTCAGGTCGGCGCCCTCGCGCTTGGCCTCAATGACGCCGACCAGACAGCGGTCGACGTAGAGCAGGTAGTCGGCACGGCCGACCGCGGTGGAGACCTCCCGCACCGCCACCCCTTGGGCCGCGGTCAGGTTCATCATGTTGACGTCCTGCACCTGCCAGCCGGCCTGGGCCAGCAGCTGGTCGATCTCAGCCCGCACCTGGGCTTCGTTCATGGGTGGGCGGGCGGCGCGCTGGGCGCGCTCGATGAACGCATCACGTTGGGAGGGGCTGGCCTTGGCGAAGGCGGGGTGGGTGAGGCCGACGCGCAGCTGCTCCAGCTCGTCGGCCTGGGCGGTGATGTACTCCCGCAGGGCTTCAGAGTCGCGGCGGGCCTGTTCGAGCTCGCGCTCGGCCTGTTCACGGGCCAGCCGTTCACGCTCCAGCCGGTCGGCGTTACCGTCGTAGCGCTCACGGGCCTGGGCGAGACGCTGCTCGTACTCGGCCAGGGTGGCACGCAGCTTGGCCAGTTCGCGCTCGTCGGCAGCAGAGCCGGGGACTGGGCCAGTGGTGCCGGGTTGGGGGGCGAAAAAAACCCGGTGCGTGCTGTCACGGGTGATAGAGCGGTGAAGCCAGTCGGCGAGGCGGAAGCAGTTCTCAACCGCAGCCAGGGCAGAGCGGGCACGGCGATAGTGGTCGTGAGCGGCCTTGTTGCCGAGACTGCGCACAGCCTCGAACCAGTTCTTGACCTCGGGGACAAGCACGCCCGAACGATGCAGAGCGTTGATCCGGTCGACCTGCCGGTTCCCGTCCACTCGGCAGCCGGTCAGGCGCACGAGCAAGCGGGTAAGCAGTTCACCGAACAGGCGCGCCTTGTACATGGCGGCGTTGGGGTCGGTGTAGACGTAGGACTCGGCCTGGGCTCCCAAGAGCACGAGCTCGTGGTCATGCTCCAGAAGGAAGCCGAAGCTGGGGGTGCGCTCGGCGATCTGCTTGATACGCCGCTCGTCGTCGGGGGGCAGGGAGGACACTGGTCCGGCTCCAAACCACGCTCGGGGGTGAGCAAAGCCTTGCAGGATATAGCTTCTAGCGCAGTAGAAGCAAGAGATCAGGCAGGGCGACTTCCCAAGTCAATGAATGCCCAGGTAAAAGCAGGTTTCCAGCATCGACCTCAGAGTTTTCCTGAAAAGCAGTGGCACCCCTGTTCCTGCTGTGGAATCCTGAAAGGTTTTGCTTCCCCAGAGAACGGTGTCCCCCGTGAAACTCCTCCACGCAGCGGACCTGCACATCGACAGCCCCATGCGCGGCCTGGTCAGATACGAGCGTGCCCCCGTCGAACAGATGCGCGGAGCCACCCGTACAGCCGTGGAAAACCTCGTGGTTCTCGCTCTGAAAAAGCAGGTCACCGCAGTTCTGCTGACCGGGGATGTCTACGACGGCACCTGGCGGGACTTCAACACTGGACTGTTCTTCACCGGCCAAATGGCACGGCTGCAAGAATCCGACATCCCCGTTTTCATGATCCCGGGCAACCACGACGCAGAGAACAAGATGACGATGGAACTATCCCTGCCCGGGAACGTACATCGGTTCCACAGCGATGTTTCCCCACGTCATGGGAGGTTGCCCGAAGCAACCGGAAGGAAGTGGTGCCGTGGTCCGGCTGGCGCGTGTGGCAGGGCGACAAGGTGCGTTCCCGAAACGACTGCCTCTGCCTGTTGGAGGTGGAGGCCGATCATGTTGACGAGTGCTGCGGCAACTGCTGCGAGGTCTGCGGCCGAGCCGTGGAAGGTGGGTACAGAGCACCCTCTGGTGGGGATCAGTTCGTCGCTCTCGGCTGCTTCTTCCCAGAGCGGGTGGTACAACTCCAGCTGGCCATCGGCCATTACCGAGCGTCCTGCCTGGTCGTCAAGCTCAGACGGTGTACAGATAGCACTAGGTGCGCAGATATTGGCGATACCGAGCGTTCCCGTTCTGGCGTCGGTGGCGACCTGGACGATGAGTGTCTTGCGCTTTTCGCCGGCGAGGGTGTCGATGTAGGTGGTGATGCTGTGGCTGACGGTTGCGTCGATGATGAGGTCCGCGGCGAGAGAGACGGCCGGATCAGGGACCCTTCCTTCTGCGACTGTGACCGTCAGGTCGTCACGGATCGCGCGGAGGCGTGCCGCGAGGGCGTCGGCCTTCGTCTGGCCGATGTCGGCCTCGGTGTAGTTCTGTCGGACGAGGAGTCCGCCGGTGATGATGCCGGGGTCGCAGACGGTGATGGTGGTGGCACCGGCGCGGGCGATGAACTCGGCGACCCATGATCCCAGGCCGCCGCAGCCCCAGATATGAACGGTCTTTCCTTGGAATCCATTGACGGGACGGTCATCGTCGCGTCGGGTTGTGACCTCTTGCCGTTCGTCGGACATGTTGCACCATTCAATGGGAATGTCGGCGTTGATGATCGCGGGATCGAGGTTGACCGCGGTGCCATGCTTCTTGGCGATGCTCCGGAGGGCGTCGGTGGTCGCTGCGGGGAGGCGTCCGCCGAGAAGATGGTGCGGTCCGCCTGCGGGATGGGGTACGGCAAGCACGAAGTACTGCTCGGTGCCGTCAGGGTTTCGTAGAACGCTGGCGAGGAGTGATGTGAGGAACCCGGGCGACTGCGGTGAGACCTCTGGCGATCGTCCTTCGGCTCGGCCAAGGTGCGGATCGTCCAGGAGCGTCAGGAGCAGCGCGAAGGTGGACGCCGCGCCGAAGGGGAGGTCACTCGCAAGCACGAAGACGGGCGTGCGGTGTCCGTCGCGGCCGGTCGAGGAGGTGAGGTCGTAGCGGTGCGGTGAGCGAGGAATGAGCCAAGCGATCTGATTCCGCTTCGGTAGGAGGGGCTCGCGGACGACAATGGTGGGCGTGCCATCGGCGTGGTGGAGTACTCCTCCGACAGCGTGATACATCGCGGTCGAGGGATCGAATGCTCCGCTAGCAGCATCGGTGAGCCAGTCCCACAGTCGGCTGAGGAATCCGGCCATTCCTGCGGACGGACGCCACTCGCGAGAGGGGGCTAAGTAGATGCAGAGCCGTTGCCCTTGGAGGACGTGTGGGAAGCCGAGGAAACGAGTGTGGTCGACTTCGGCACTCGGGGGCAGGAACATCGAAGGGCGAATCTTGATGATGAATTCCTCTTCGTCTCCGAGTTCCAGCCCGCCGGGGCGATGCGAGATATCGGCGGTGTGGAGCCGGAGCCTGAGGGTGGCGTCGCCGTCAGCATTGAGCTGGTGTTGCTGGACAAGCCGCACTTGGTGGGGGTGCTCCCTAACGAGTGACCTCAGCTCGCCAACGAGTCGGTTCTGCCAGGCCGAGAGTGCGGCACGGTTGCGGCGACTCATCCCGCGCGGCCAGAACGCTCCACAGTGGAAGCTGCGGCGGGGGCTGCTGCCGGGAACTTCGCGCTGCTGGACGAGGTGGCCGGAGCCTTGAAACCGTCGCCGAAGATGCCTTGCCACAGTTCGATGCTGCGCTCCTTGTTCTTCTCCTTGTACGCTTCCTCGATTTCGGCGGCGTGGACATGGATGCGGTCCCGGAAGTAGCTGTAGGTCGCCTGTGCTTTCTCGGGATCAGGACCCCATCGGTGCCCGAAGTACACACCTGACCCGGACGGGTCGGCGACAGGCGGCGTGCTCGGGTTCGCCTGGAGCCAAACGTCGAGGTCCTTCACGATGTGCAGGAGGGCGGTCGGGACGTCGCTGTAGTAGCTGGGGTCCAGCAGCGTGCGCAGCTCGGTGACCTGCTCACCGAGCATGGTCGTCAGGAGGATGGAGCGGGTACCGGTGAAGGAGGCCTTGTGGTCCCGCAGGTACTTCATCAGTCGAATGACCTTGCGAAGGTTGCCCTTCGCGAGCGCGTCCTTGTTCTTCATCCAGTCTGTGAAGCCCTGGGGGTCGGTCAGCTCCCAGTCGTTGTCGTCGCGGTTGACGATGACTTCGCGTCCATCGGCGAGGTTCAGGTGCGGCACGATATCGAGGTGCATAGAGTTCGCGTAGACGAGTCGGACACAGCGGCACTTGCGTGAGTGCGGCATGTTGCCGTAGGTGCTGTGGCGGTGCAGAGCCGCGTAGACCTCCTCTGTGTACTTCTTGGGGTCGTCGGACCAGTCCGGGTTCTCTCTCATATCGAGCATGAAGTCCGCGTCGAACTCGTTGCTGCCGACGGGGTTGATGATGGTCCTGTGGGCCCAGGACCCCTGTGGCGTCTTGCCGAGAATGAGCGGACCGATCTGCTCGTCGGCCTTCAACGCCTTGTAGACCGCCTCGACGCGCGAGTCGAGCAAGTCCAGCTTCACCTGGCCAAGGTTGACGGTGTCCTTGAGTAGGACGTTGAAGTAGTTAGTGAGTTTCATCATTAAACCTCGTTCTCCGGCATGCCATAGATGGATTCCCCACGACCGACACGTTCATCAAATCGTCCTTGCGGGAGATTGATCGCGTAACGTATGAATGTGTTGAAGTACTTGATCAATTGCATGAAACTCCGCGGTCCTGCAAGTTGTTCGTATCAGTGATGGCTGGGGCGGGATGATAGGTATCACCGTCGAGGTGGTAGACGATGAGTTCGGCCTGGGCATTTCTCATCCGGTGCATACCAACACGCACCGCAAGGCTCGCAGGGATAGGGCCGATCACATGGAGGATGCGTGCGTTAGGCCACTTTTCCTCTACTTTCGCCAGCAGCCCGATCCAGGCCTCCGCTGCGGCGTCGAGATCCACCTCTGTCTTGATGAGCCCGGGTCTGGGGGTCTCCTCGTCCGGTCGGAGCTTGATGACGGGTAGATTCGTGAGATTCCTGGGGATGCGGGAAGTCTTGACCGTCCCAGAAACGTTGAGAACCGCGACGACCTCTTCGGCGTCCTCTGGCTCAGAGGTTGCGACGATCGACCCGAAGGAAACCGGG